>JGI24695J34938_10003453_pt1 | contig 11036 bp, 9 predicted proteins | sample TergutCo191P3_FD_34938 | JGI IMG/M metagenome (IMG submission 34938) | reverse complement strand
CGCCGCCGTAAAAACCAATAGCCCGCATTACTCCCATTTCTTTTGTACGCTCATAAAGTATAAGCCGGTAAGTAACAGACGCGCTTACAAAAATAATAATAAGCATCATGACATATAAAAGATAAGTTAATAAATCCATAGCGTTCAATAAATTTGCGATTTCAGATAAATATACCGGCAATGTATACAGAAAAACTTTTGTGCCCTGCCACTCCCACGGTTCGCTTAATTCCCTGTTCATGCCTTCTCTGTCATAGACCAACGGCCCTGATTGTATTCTTCGCCATAATGTTCTGAATAGAACACTGCGTTTTTCTTCCGCGGCGGAAGGGTTATCTAAAAACAACCCAATCATCGAACAATCGTCATCATCAAAAAGCAGCAAACGGTTTAGACTCAATCTTGAAATATATACTTTATAAAAACCGAAAATTGACGAATCCTTAACAATACCGCTTACTATAAACTGACCGGTATTTTTCTGTCCCCATTTATTGCTTACTTCCAAAGTTACAATATCTCCTACAGCCGCGTTTAACTGCATTGCAACCGGATTTGAAATAATGATACTGTCATCGCCGACATTATTAAACATAGGTGAAGAAAAATCCATTTTTGAAAATAAATGCGCTTCATTTTCCCAATCACAGCCGATTATATATTTTTGAATAACAGGAATTCCGTTAAAATAAACAACGCCGGTATTGCCGAAAAGAGTTCTTTTTACCGTATACTTAGGATTAATTCCGGAATCATCAACCGCGTTTAATATTGATGATATTTCATTATTGCTTATATAATGAGTAAAACTAATATCGGTATTATAACCGACAGCGACAATATCTCCGGCATAATGAGATTGCGCGGAAAAATACAAATTATCATACATTCTGTCTTTTGAAGAAGTAATAAACGTAACAATTCCAAAACAAAAAACAAGCGCGGCAAATAAGAATGTATAACGTTTTCTATAACGATATAGATATTTTATTCCCAGCTTAAAAAGAATTTTTATTTTTTCCATCAGCCTTGCCTCACTGCTTCTACAGGTTCAATTTTTAAAGTAAAAAATATCGGATAAATTGATACAATTACGCCTAACGCTACCGCTAAAAGAAATGAAAAAAACGCAACCTTGGGAATAAAAACAAGATTAAGAATATCTCCGCCCAGCAATGAAGCGATTAACTCATTTGGAATTTTAAAAGATAATGAGTTAATCCAATTAAAAAATAAGTAACCTGCGGCAATGCCTGCAACGCCGGCAATCACAGATAAAATTAAATTTTCGCAAAGAATTAATGAACTAACGTATAAATCGGAAGCTCCAATGGCGCGCAGAGTGCCGATTTCCCGCGTTCTTCTAAAAACAGAAATTAATAGAATATTAATTACGCTAATCACGCCCGCTACACAGACAAGAAACATTCCAGCGTTAAATAAAACCTGAATTAAAAGCAGCAAAATTGTGGAAACTCCCGCGGAAGTCCGCCAGTCAACAGCGACAACATCATAAGATTCCAATTTTTTATTCATGGACTTAATAAATGATTTTGGATTAACATTTTTTTCAAGATTAATTATAATAAAATGCCAGTCTCCTCCCGTTGTATCCGCGTAAATATCCTGTGTTGTTTCAGCTAACCATGATTGAAGAACATCAACAGAGAATTCTTCGCTTGTATGTCCGTTGCTAAAAGATTCTATGTTAAAAATATCATCAATATCCGATGACAGCAGCAACATGGCGTCATCGTTTAACTCAACATCCTGAGAGGCAGCAACCTGAATTGAATTTAAAACTCTTACAGTCTGAGGATCGGTAATAATAATGTCATTCATGAATAAGCCAGGATTTTGATAACTGAATATTCCCACAAGAGGGATATCCATAATTTTAAAACCCAATGTTCCGCCGGATGTTAGAAGAACCGACTCTCCGATTTGAGGATATGAACCGCCGAGCTCTTCTATTCTCTTCGCGCGCCCGGTTGTAATCATCGCTCCGTATTCACCGTTATGCAAAAACCTTCCTTCTTCAAGAACGATACCCGGGAACATGGAAAAATAAGTTTGCGCGTCAATACCGCACAGTAAAGCAGAGTCGCGTACGCCAAGCAAATCCAAAAACGAGTTTCCTGATACCTGACTTGTTATTCCGCTAATGCCTCTTTCCGAGCTGACTATTTTCATAATCGCGTCAAAAGCGGGCAATACCGGAACAACAAAAAATGGATCGATAACAGGCGCATTTGCGCCAAACAGATTCATTGTTATATCGCCTTTCTTTTGAATAACAACATCACCGGTAAGGCTTTCGATAAAGGCTTGACGCAAACCGATATATGATTTTTCGATTATACTGTTTCCTATAAAGAAAAGAAAACAAATAACCGCGACAAGTATGATAATAATCAAATTATTAATTTTATTTCTGGCAGTATTGCGCAGAGCAAGAGAAAAAACCATTATAACCCAGCCGTATCTTTTTCAGATTTAATATTACCATCATGCAGAAAAATTATATGATCCGCCATCTCCCAAATTCCTGGATCATGCGTTGAGAAAACAAACGTAGTTTTTTCATTATGGTTAATATCTTTCATTAAATTCAAAATAACTTCCCCCGTATTCGAGTCAAGATTCGCCGTAGGCTCATCTGCAAGAACGATTCTGGGATTAGTAACAAGCGCGCGCGCAATCGCCACACGCTGCTGCTCGCCGCCTGATAATTCCGCAGGGATATGTTTCCGCCTGTCCGCCAATCCAACCTTTTCAAGCAGATAATCAACCCTGTCCCGCCTTTCTGATTTTGCGCCGCCTTTTTTAGAAATAATCAAAGGCAGCTCTACATTTTCAAAAACATTTAAGACAGGCAAAAGGTTAAATGATTGGAACACATATCCCAGCATATTTTGCCTTAATTGCGCAAGTTTCCGGCGATTTTGCTCTTTAATTTCAAGACCGTCGATAGTCAGACTGCCGCGATCAAAATTATCGATTAACCCGATAATGTTTAATAATGTAGTTTTACCCGAACCGGACGGTCCGGCTACAGCGATGAAGCCGCCCTCCGCGATATTCAGGTTAATTCCTTTTAACGCTTGAACCTCAAATTTTCCCATTGGGTAGATTTTCCAGACATCTTTGATTGAAATAATCATTTTTACTCCGTTTTTTGAGTATATAGAGATTTTGTGAGATGGTCAATTGAGGGGAGGGATGGGATTAAAAAAGGGGGGGGGAGATATCTAGTGTCCTTGAGCAGAATCAGATACTTCATTTTTTTCATTTAAATTTTTATTATTATTGTCTTCAGACATTTCTTTCTTATTCTTAAATGCCCATTTTTTATTTAAAATAAAATTCAACGGAACAGATATGAAAAGACTCAGGAAGGGGGCTATATATTTTGAAATATGTAATAAATCAATAAAAATAAATAAAAGTACATTTCCTAATATTATACCTGTAATTGAATATGATATATAGACCTTAACATAAGATAACAATATATTTTTAAAACTCTTATCTTTATTTTTAAAAACATATTTTTTATTCCAGTAAAAGGAATTGGTTACGCTTACCGTAAAAGCTATAAAATTAGCAATAAAATAGTGCAGGTTTATAAACACAAAAAAAGCGTAAACAGCATAAGCAATTAATGTATTTGATAAACCAACAATACCGAATTTTAAAAATTGAATAATAGCATCTTTTTTATCTTTATAAATCTGTATCAGTTTTTTCATTATTATTAAAATTTATATATTCGCGCACAGAAACAAGAGGTTTAGGCGAAACTTTTGCCAACACTGCCGCTACATACTCACCGATTAATCCAACAAAAAATATCTGAACTGATGAAAAGAAAAATAACCCTATTACTAACGGAGCTATACCAAATGGAATTGAATCCCAAAAAATAATTTTTAATATAAAATAAAATACTGCTCCAAGTAAACTTAATCCTGATAAAAATAAACCTGCTAGTGTTGCAATTCTTATCGGAACCTTCGAATTTGAAGTAATACCAATCATTGCATAATCAAAATATGAGAAAAAATTATATGACGATTTACCGGATTTTCTTACTGGTTTAACAAATTCAACATAAGCGATATCATAGCCAAATTCGCTGATTAAGCCGCGGAAATATGTAGTACTGTCATAAAAATCCAAAAGCGGTTTAATTATGCTCATATCATATAATCCAAAACCTGTAAAATTATCAATTGGTTTTATTTCAGAAATTGCGCTGATAATTTTATAATATATACTTCTTATTATTCTAATTAATATATTTTCTTTGCTGCCTTTTTTAACAGCGGCAACCATTTTATAGCCTTGTTCCCATTTTTCTAAAAAATCTGCAATAAGTTCAGGCGGATCTTCTAAGTCAGAAGCTAATCCTATCATACAATCACCTGTTGTAAATTTTTGTACATATAAAGTAGAACGATTAACTCCAAAGTTTTTTGCGTTTAATATTACTTTAAAATTCTTGTCATTTGAAGCAATCTCTTTTAATATTTCAGGTGTTTTATCTTTTGAGCAATTATCAATAATAATTATTTCATAATCATATTGAGGAAACTTTCTTAAAACAGCAACAACTCTATCATAAAATTCTTTAATATTATTTTGCTCATTATAACAGCCACTTACTATACAAATTTTTTTCATACTATTATTTTCCTTATTCCTTCTTCAAATGGTATTTCTTATTTAAAATATTCTAACAAATTTAAATCGTTACCTGAACCTTGAAAACAATTTATCATCAAGACCGGACTTGCCAATAACCGCCTTTGTCAGGGCCAATGCGTTCAAGTATACCCATCTCTTTAAGCTGACTTAAATTTTTTTCAACTCCCTTAACAGACAATCCAATTGATTCAGCAATTTCCTTTATAGTTATATATTTATCAGATTTTATTAGAAGAATAATTTTCTCCCTACTTTTCTCCCTACTTTTCTCCCTACTTTTCTCCCTACTTTTCTCCCTACTTTTCTCTAAGGTATCTGTCCCCTTTTCTACCCCCTTTCCTGTGTTTATAATTTTAGTCTTTGGCTCATTATTGTCTATAAATACCGTAACCATAAATCCATCAGATATATTTGTAAATTCAGGTATACGACGATTTTCTTCTTTAAAATAATCGATTATTCTTCTTATACCGGAACCATATTTTTCTATTAATCCCATGTCTTTAAAAGTCTCTGCTATTTTTTTATTACGCGGAGTAGAACGATAACTATTTGATAATAAATCACTTACTGTAATATTGTCAGGCAAACGTCCCGGATTATAAAATTCAATTTTATCGTTAAATACTTTTACAATTGAATCTGAAGCTGAGCGATAATCACGATGTATAATCATATTAAGTACAATTTCTCGTAATGCTTCCATTGGATACTGCCATTTTTGTGTATTTCTTGGCTCTCCTGTAATTATTATTTCAAGATTTATATGTTTTTTAACAAAATTAATAACTTCATCAACCTGTGTTAAAATGTCCGATTTTGTTCTTGCTGTATCTTTAATTGTTATATCGTTTTGAAATTTGCCTAATTCAATAGTTGTTGTTACTTCATCGTTCTTTTTAAACATAAGAAAAGCGGCATTTGTTATTCGATTATTTTTTAATAAATTATATTTTTCCAGAAATTCAATACTTGTTTCTTTAATTGAGATTCCATTATTTTTCATCATTTTAATACATTTTTGAACTTTTGAAAGAGATATTTCTTCTAAAGAATGAACAACATCCGGAAACATATCCCAACTTGAATTAATTGTTTTTAAATGCTCATTTGCAATTTCTTCTACTCCTAATAGATGATTTGAATCCCCTGTTCGTTTATAATATTTTCCTTTCATGGAAACAGGCTTAATTGGATATTCAGGAGCAGATACAGCTAAAATTGTTTTATTCTTTAATTGAATTACTTCGACATCTGGAATAATTTGTGGAGTTGTTTTGCTTTTTATTTCATTTATAAAATTTTGAATAGTTTCTTTTCCTAACGTTATACCTTGTACCTTTCCATCATCTGTAATACCAATGTAAACAGTCCCGCCTTTTGCATTTGAAAAAGCTACTAAAGTTTCTATAATATTATCACTGAATGATGTTTTAAATTCTATTATTAGGCTTTCTTTTTTAGGTAGAGTTTCCATATTTTATCATCTAAAAGGAATTTATTATTTTCCTTATTCCTTCTTCAAATGATATTTTCGGTTTCCAACCTGTATCTTTTGTTAGTTCAGAAATATCAGCGCATAAGTACATAGGTTGATGAGAATAATAATCTTTTGCTCCAAAATTTATTTCTGTGTCTGAAGATATTATATCTCTAATATTTATAATAAATTCTGATAATATTCTTCCTTGTCCTGAACCTAATGGATAATATTTTCCATCAACACCTGATTCTCCAATAGCCAACAATGCTCTCGCAGCGTCATCACAATAAAGATAATCCCAAATTTGCTCACATTTTGTTAATTCAGGTGAACGATTTGCCAACAATTCTTTTATTGTATACATGATTAAGGAATTTTCACCATCTAAAGGACCATATACACTTAAAATACGCGCCCAATTAAACTGCATATCAATTTGAGAACACAATAGTTTACTAAGCTTCCCTGCCGCATATTTTGCAATCCCATAACCGCTTTGCGGATTTACAGGCGTTTCCGGTTTAAGTGATTCTTTTACAATACCGTACTCTGCCTGTGAACCTGCGCCTATAAATTTTTTACAGCCCAATCTTTTTGCAAGGCGTACGGCATCAATTGTATATTGTATATTATTTATCTGAGATTCAACATCATCTCTTGTTGTATTAAATGTTTTATCCCAAGCAAGATGATAAAAAACATCATATTTATCTTCAATATTTAATTCACAATATTCGTCAATATTACAATATATAATTTTAATTAAATCTGTTTCAATTAAATTTTTTATTCTCTTTGAATCTTTTCTTAGTATACATAAAACTTCCAAACCAATACTAACTGCATTTTTTACTAATGCAGCGCCAATCATTCCTGATGCACCTGTTATTACAATTTTATTATATATACGCATACATTATTGTTTCAGCACAATCAAATACAAGCTGTCTAATTTTAATTTTATATTCACTGCAAACACTCTTTAAAAATAATGGTATAGTAAACATATCAGATGCATTATGATAAATACATACATATAATAAAGGTTTATCCCGCTTTATTACATTTTCCGCGCCTTTTAGCATATCTAATTCATAACTTTCGATATCTGCTTTAATAAAGCTTACCTTTTGTTCTTTAAAATAATCATCTAATGAATAAATTGTAACTTCTTTACTATCGTTATTTATATCATTACTAAAACTTCCTCCAATTCTTGAATTATTTTCATTCTGAGATGTAAAATGTACTTTTTCAGTTTCTTTTCCAACACCAGCATTTATTATTTCAATTTTATCAAAATCTAATCCCCATTCTTTATTTATTCTTTCTACCCTATATTTTAATGCCATATAATTTTTTTCATCTGGTTCAAAAGCATATATTTTCTTAAAAACACCTGATTTTTTATTTATATATATTTCTATCGTATCTCCAACATAAGCACCTATATCTAAAAATATTTCATTTTCTGATCTTTTTAAAAATTGGGGTAATGTAAAATATTGCTCAAAATTTACAATTTTCTCATTAACAGGTAAATTATTTATTCTTGAATTAATCATATTATAATACACTTCTTTGGAAAAATCGTCTTCCAGCATTTCCATTACTGACAATAACTTTTCTTTATTATTAGAAAAAATAAATGCGTCTATTTTTGAATATTTAAACCTATACTCATTTAATTGTTTCTGTATTTCAAAACATGTTAAAATATTTGTAGAACAAATTAAAATTATTATTGGTTTATTAAAATTTGATTGTAATTCATTAAGTCTATTTATGGAAATAATTTGAACACCATGAAAAGTATTACCTTGTTTCGATTCATTATTATCCAGGTAATAAACAGGTTTTATTCCTTCGTTTTCAAAACATTTTTGATACAATACAGATGTATTTCCTGTCCCGAAAATCACTATTGAATAATCATTATAATTGTATTTTGGAATATTATTTAATAACTTTTTTAATTTTTTAGTATATTTATTATAAATCATATAAATAATCTTTTAATTGTTGAATATTTTCAAAAATATAATCGCTGTATTCTTCTAATTCTTCTCTAGTCCCTGTACCCCATAAAACACCGATAGCAGTTATTCCATTATCTTTTGCTGCAATACAATCAGATTTCATATCTCCAATACCAAAAAAATATTTTTTATCTACACCAGTTTCGTTTATTATTTCTAAAAATAATTCAGTTTTTGATTTTCTATTATTAATAACATTTGATGGCGTTTTAATTAAATTAATTTTTTCTTCCCATCCTAATTTTTTTAGGATTAACCTTGTCGGGTATTCAGGTTTATTTGTTACTATATAATGAATAAAATCATCATTAACTATTATTTCGTTTATTCCGTTATAAGGATTTGTCATAGAAAAATCAGAAGAATCATAACGCTTTCTAAAAAAAGACAGAACTTCCGCTATTTTTTCATCAGTCATTATGTCTGAAGGAAACGATTCCTTTAGCATAATATCAATAGGGGGGCCTGTTCTTAAAGATTTATTAGCATCACTAATATCTAAAGAAGCATCATTTAATGATTTTTTTAAATGAAATAATATCTCTTGATATGAATCAATAAGAGTTCCATCTAAATCCCATATTAAATGTTTCATTATTTCATTTCGTACATTGGGATTATCATATTACTTTTTAATTCTTCTTCACTTAACGGAGGATTCATATATTCAAGCGGTAAGGATTCCATTTGTCCGTCTTTTCTTTTGTAAGAAACTTGTTTTGGCATCGCCTGTAAATCAATTGGAACACTAACAACACATATTACAGAATCATTTCCCTCTAATGTCTCTTTTATTTTTAATTGTAATTCGCTGTTTTTATTAATTTCTACAGTTCGTAATTTATATGCTTTGGCCACATCAATTATATTCGGCATAGTAAGTTTTGAATCTCTTGTGCATCCAACAAGATGTCCGTTAAAAAGATTAGTTTGCGTACCTTTAATTGCGGCATATCCATGATTATCCAAAACAAATATTTTTATTGGTAAATTTAAACGATGAATTGTTTCAAGTTCCTGTATATTCATTTGAAACCCGCCATCACCATTTACACAAACAGTACGTTTTCCTCCTGATGCCAATACTGCTCCAATTGTTGATGGAAGCCCATATCCCATCGAGGCAAGCCCTTTTGTAGTAAATACTCTCTGACCTTTTTTAACTTTAAACCCCTGCATTGAAATGTCTATACAACTTCCTGAACTGCCTGCAACGTAAACATCATTAGGCTGCATTTGATTAGAAATTTCTTCAAGTAAAAGATATGAATTAACCAACTCTTTTTGATTACGCATTTCTTGTGTAATAAGCGGATATTTGATCTTAACATTAGTGCAATAATCAAACCATACCTTTCTGTTCTTTATAACTATTTTATCTTTTTGTTTTATAAACTCTTTTATAAATTCATTCGCATCAGCGTTTATTGGAATATCCGGACGAACATTTATTTTATGCAGTTCATTTTTATCAATATCTACCATTATTTTTTTTGCGCATCTTGCAAAACCATCAAAATTATACCCTGTCTGTAAAAGGTTTAATCTTGCTCCTATTGTTAAAAAAAAGTCAGAATTCTGCTGTATAAAGTTGGCATAACGATGACCAAGTCCGCCGGGTCTTCCATAATAAAGCGGATGATCTTCCCAAATTAAATCTATTCCATTCCATGTTGTTAAAACAGGTATATCTAATAAATTAATTAATTCCTGGAAATTTTCTATGCCGCCGCTTAAGCGAATACCATTACCAGCCAAGAGCACAGGCCGTTCAGAATTATTTAATATGTCAATAATTTCTGTTATTTTATTTGGTAATTCATCGTAAACTTGCAGATTATTATTAAAACTTTCTAATTTATTCTCATCAATCATAGAAGCTTGTATATCAAGCGGTATATCTAGCCAAACAGGACCAGGTCTTCCATTTTTTGCTTCAAATAACGCTTTATCCAAATGATACTTTATACTTTTTGGGTCTGTAACCATTGCTGCATATTTGGTTATAGGTTTTACAATAGATACAATATCAAGTTCCTGCATACCTTGTTGTCTGATATTTTGATCCCTTATCTGATCCATTATTTTTACTTGCCCTGAAATAACTATAATTGGCGTAGATTCGATAAATGCCCCTGCAATACCCGTTAATGCATTTGTTCCGCCGGGACCGGTTGTTACCATCAATAAACCTATATTATTGGTTACCCTTGCGTAAGCTTCTGCCGCAATCGCGCAAGCTTGTTCATGAAGGCAGCAAACATATTCAATTTTTTTACTTTTTCCCAACGAATCGTTTAAATGCATAGCTCCGCCGCCAGGAAGCATAAACATATGTTTTACATTTAATTCTTCTAGATATTTAATTATATAATCAGATAATTTTATCATTTGTTTTTTTGCTCTCTTTATTCTGCAGAACTAAATTCTTTATATTTTATTAATTGTTCTATTAATTTATTTTTTATAACAGTAGATTCATAACCGCCGTTTACATTTAATTTTCTTAAAAGATATTCCATTGTTACGTTTCCATCCCGCCATTTTCCGCCAAGCCCCAAATGCGTAACATCCATATAATCTGCGCCGTTTTCCAGAGCAGTATCTGCAAGTAAATCTGCTGTACCATTTTTATCGTGTATATGAACTCCGCATTTTATACCTGCATCATGACATATTTTTATTGTATTTTTAACATAATCAACTGTCATAATACTTTCTGTATCTGCAAATTCAACTGCTTTAACGCCTTTTTTTACAGCATAATCAACAAATTTTTTATTCATATCCATTGTATTATAACC
>JGI24695J34938_10003447_pt1 | contig 11043 bp, 10 predicted proteins | sample TergutCo191P3_FD_34938 | JGI IMG/M metagenome (IMG submission 34938) | reverse complement strand
CTCTTCCGATACCTCATCAAAAGAATTTTCATCCTCAACCGGCGGTATATCTTCTGCCAAATCTTCCACAGGCTCATCTACGAACTCATCAGCGTTAACCTCCGCTGTCTCTTCCGCAAAATCCTCTAACGACTCTAGTCCGATATCCCCTAAAGGCACATCCTCTATCGGTAACTCATCAGCATCGGATAAATCCGGCAACTCCTCCGCCAACGAATCTTCAGACATCAAAAAATCAGCTTCATCAGCCATCCCCTTAACTTCCGTATTCTCCTTTGTCTCATTATCCGATTCGTCGTCTAACACATTTTTTAATAGATTATCAAGATATTCTTCATCCGTGGTCATCTTAAATGCCTTTCAAATAATAAAATTAAACAAACCCTCTCATAATTCCAATACAGTAAAAATGCCACTGTTTCACCATAAGTGCAAAACAGTGGCAAAATTTATGCTAATAACTATAAACCAATAACCAACTCATCCACTGTCCTTACCAGATTGGCAATTTCGGGCTTAGTCAACTGTGCATTGGCACCTAAGCTTTCACCTTTACGGCGCATCTCTTCATTTATTAATGATGAGAAGATAACAACCGGAATATCTCTGGTTTTGGGTTCTGATTTCACCAGCTTCGTAAGTCTGTGGCCGTCCATAATCGGCATTTCAATATCTGTAATAATACATTTTACGTAATCATTTAGCGTATCTTTCATCAAGCAATCCTGAATGATATCATATGCTTCCTGACCATTCTCGGTATGGATAAGATTGTGATATCCTGCCGCTTTCAAGCAGTTCACTATCAATTTATTAAGGAGGGGTGAATCTTCACAAATCAAAAGCGGTACATTACTGCGGTTACGCTTACCTAAATCTTCGATTTCTGATATTCTGAGTCCTGCTTCCGGATTAATATCTGAGATAATCTTCTCAAAGTCTAAGATAATAATCAGTTTGTTCTCAATTTTTACAATACCTGTAGAAATACCTGCTTCGGTTGAAGACATTGTTGAATCAGGCTTAATAATCTCGCTCCAGGATACACGATGTATACCAACAACTTCTTCGACGTGAAAGGCGATATCAAGTTTATTAAAGTTGGTAATAATAAACCTTCCATCCTTATCCGATAGCCCGCGCTGCAAGCAATTTCTAAGGTCAATCGCGGTGATCATCTTATCACGCGGCATAAAAATTCCTTCAACGCTGGGATGTGAGTTAGGAACCGGCGTAACTTCCTGCCATGCGATTATCTCTTTGATCTTCGCAACGTTTATACCATACGAATTACCGGCTAGCATAAATTCCAAAACTTCTAATTCATTTGACCCGCTTTCAAGTAAAATGTTTGTATCCATACTTTCACCTCATCACAATTATTTCTGCGTGTGAACCCCAAATAATTCCTTCACACGTAACACGCTATACAGGGATTATAGCATACATTATTATTCATAACAACAAAAATATCTGATAATATTCAAAAGATAAATTAATTACTATCTAAAAGTGCTTCTCGGAAACGGATTTTTGTGAGTTTTTACACAAAAATATATTAATCATAACAAAAATTACCAAACTATTGTAACATCGCCGTTTGCCGTCCGGACAAAATATTCAATACTGCGGATTTCGGCGGCGTCGCTTAACGTCGTTTCACACATCGAATAAAGTTCTACAACCCCTCCCGCCGGAATATCCCCTTGGAAGAATGATAAATCATTTAACAGCATCGTAAACATCGCACCGGATAAACTTTCTCCGTTATATCCAATCGCAATACGTAAATTCATCGCATTCATATCCAAAAATATATCTTCTGCGGTCGTATTAACAACATTAAATCTGACTACCATGAGATTAAAACCGGGTGAAGCATCAACAACGAAATAAATCTCTCCCGGAACCACTTCATCGGGATAGCTATTCGTTATTATCGTTCCGAGATAATGAAATTCAAGTCCGGGAATATCAACAATCTCCGTCATATCACGCGGCAGGTTACTACTGTTATCAATTATTTCGGGTATATTACCGCCGCCTTCCGTTTCGTTTTCCGTATCTTCTAAAACCTCTTCCGAAACTGCTTCCGCTGTGACCTCCGGTTCAGGTTCAGGCAGGGTGATATTAATCAGGTTATTCTCATAATAACGATCATACTTGAGTAATAACCCGGCAGAATATTCAACTATCTGAGCATGTTGTTCGGACGGGATGTCAATATCACTACATCCTGTCAATACCAACGCCGCCAGAAAAATCAGTAAGTATTTTTTCATCTTTGAATTATTCTTCACTCCTATTTTCAGTGATATCTCCTACTTCTAAATTATTATATCCCTCTTTTTCAAAATTTTCAACACTTGTTTCAGCGGAAATTTCCCGTCTCATCTGCGGTTCATTCGCAGGTTCTGAAAAGTCCTTATTTTCCGCTGTTTCAATAACACCGGAAGCTTCTTCCATTTTTTCGTTATTTGATTTAATCAAGCGGAAGTAAAGTACTGAAATTAATAGTGCGAAAGTACCAACAATCATGAAAACAATGGTTTTTTGCAATGATTCAAGTCCCGAAAAATCGTAGATACCGATTTTCAGGCAAACGAATATTGCCAGGATGAGACCGCAAATGCGCTGTGGTTTATCACGGAACTTAAAACCTGCCCAAACACAGAAAGCGGCGATTGCCATCATCAAAATGCTGGTGTAAATCGGATTCGGAAGCCTGATTATCAGCGTCATAAAAATTAAATAAGCCGCCAAAATCAAATACTTTCGCTTTAACTTAAGATAAAAATACTCATTAATATATAAAATAATCGCTAAAGAACCGATCAACGCCACGACGGCACTCACCCACGGCAAACTGCTGCGGATGCACAAAAAACTAATAACCCCCAGCGCACTTATCGTTATCACATTATAAATAACGGAATATATGAGTCTATCATCAACTTCCATCGGCCTGACTATATAGCGGAAAAGCGGCAGTAACACAAATAAAATCGTCGCCGCAATCGGTAAAAACAGATCGAAGTCAGCCAATTTATATGCCGCAAACAAGACAAAGTAAAGCGCAAGGGCGCTTTGATAATATAACCTGAAACATTTAATCGTCGGAATACTTAACACTGCCAAAGCCAAAAATATCCATCCCTGCCAAATATCATAATAATAAATACCGACTCCCAAGAATAACAACGTAACAAACGCATTCGCCCACTCATAATCCATAATTAGGCCAAAAATTTTGGCAATCACGAATAAAATTATCATCCCCCAAATATTTTCATGCCCGATTGGTTCGGCCAGCATAAACAAAGTAAATATAATAAAGTAATGGTACTGAAAAGACTTCCCTGCCCACTCACGGTTCATAATGTAAAAGAATACACTGATTACCAGAACCATACTAAAAACAACCGCCGCATAAAACATTCGCTGTGACATCGGCAGATAAGGATGTGCCAGTTCATTTAACATTATTTGCAGTAAAATACTGACAATTCCGATTTCAATCCCGTAAAAAACCATTGATAAGCTATTTTCTTCTTTTCGGAGATTGGCGATATTAAGTAAAACTATATTCAGAATCAAAAATAAAATGATATACATTTCCATAATATTGTTTATACTCGCCAAATTCACAAAGGCGATAACAAACAATACATTTATCCCCATATGAATATTATGGATTACCGAACTATGTTTTTGGTTAGGGAAAAAGACGCTGATAATATTCACTAAGAAAAGCGTTCCCGCGGCGATTAAAAACTCCATCTGACTATTAAATGAAGCAACGGACAAAAAGCAAATATAACAACCGATGAAACTAAGCATCCTGATCATCGCCGAATCTTTCCGGCGGCTCAGTAATACTGAAAAAAACGCGACTGCCAGCGTTATCACAATCGCGGTGATACTGCCGATATTGCTCATATACATGTAATTAATTATCGTTGATGCATACAACGCGGCAATCCCTAAACCTGTCAAGCCATGAGATAATTTCGTTAGTTTCCGCTTCACCAATAATTCCGAAATCAGGATAATAACAAACGACATTATATATAGAAAGATTCCCTGAAATATTCCTTCCAGATAATTAATCCCGAACGTTATAAAAGAAACCAGCAAAAACAATGCACCGACGACGCTGAAAATTATCGCTCCAACCGTATACTCCATCCCGCCCTTATGCTCACTTGAATGAACCTTCTCGGCTTTTTCCTGTTGTATCGCTTCTCTTGGGTCAGGTAAATTATTTCTTTCTAAATATAGCTTATACGTCCTCTCTATCTCTTTATCCGCATACATTGCCGTAATAACATCATCTTCTAAATCACGCAGCAGCTGCCGCATAAACTGATTGTAATAATTGTCATTCGACTGTGCAATAAGATTTAGTATCCGCTCGCGGAAATTAATAAATTCAACTCCCATACAAACCTCCATTATTTTTTATATAATCAAGCTCAAACCAAAATTCCACGCCATTCTCCGTATTCCTTACCCCATACCGCCGGTTCAGCGCTTCCATAATCGCTTTTACAATCGATAAACCAATCCCGCTGCCGCCATATGTGCGCGTCCTTGCCTTATCGGCCTTATAAAACTTGTCCCAGAGGTACGGAATACTTTCTTCCGCTATCCCATCCCCTTCATTCCATACACAAACCCGCACTGTCCAGTTAAGTTTTGTTAATGTAATCCTAACCACGCCGTTAACGGCGACATGGTTAAGAGCATTCGTAAAATAATTATTAAATACTTCAATCACCTTATATTCATCTGCCCAGACAAAAATCGGCTCCGCTTCATCAAATTCAATTTTTACATTGCTTTGCTTTAATAATATCTCGACCGATTGCAAAAAATTAGTTATCATCAGCACAATATCAAAGCGTTCCATCTGTATCTGCGTATTGCCGAACTCCAGTTCGTTAAGCGTCAGCAATTTTTTGACCACTTCATTCATCTTCGCGGCTTCATCAACAATCACCTCGCAATAATAATCACGGCTTTCCTGATCATCGCTGACGCCTTCCAAAAGCCCTTCCGCATAACCTTGAATTAAAGCGATCGGCGTTTTTAACTCATGCGAAACATTAGATATAAATTCGCTCCGCATTTGCTCGATTTGTTCTTTTTTGCGGATGTCTCTTTCCAGTTCATTATTCGCACTCTTAAGCTCGGAAATCGTATTTTCCAAACTTAATGACATTTCATTAATATTATTGCCTAATAAAGCAACTTCATTATTACTGTGCCCCTGATACTTCGCGTCGAAATCAAGATGAATCATCCTTTCGGAAATTTCAACAAGTTCCATTAGCGGGTCGGTTGTTTTCTTTGCCACAAAATATGTTATCAGTCCGCTTAAAAAAACCGCAAATACCCCCACATAAGCCAAAAAGCGGTTCGCCAAAGCGACGCTTCCCTTTATCCCTTCCAGGGCAATCCGAAGTAAAAAATAAGTCCCGTTGTCAAGTATCCCCCACATTTCGACGAACTCAATCTGCGTGACTTGGTCGGCTTTTATCCAAATCTGATAGTTTTGCGTCTCCTTTAGAGTTCGGCTGACACTTGTTTGCAACCCGAAAATATTGTCGATTAACTGCCTGCGCATTATTTCCGAGTCATGGATCGTCATAATCACTCTCGATTCAGAGGATAAAACAATGAAATTAATATTATTTTCCGAGCAAAACCTCCACAATTCATTGCCAAACTCAGAAGTAAAAACTTCATTATTAAGTGATGCCTGATTAATACTCCGATAAGCACTTTGGAGCAGACGTTCTTTATCCTGTAAATAATAATGTTCGAGAAATGTATTATTGATAAACCAGCATAGTAAAACCGTTGCCGCCATTAAAATCCCGAAAACTAATGTAAATTGATTGCGGATCGAATATTTCATCTATACCTCAAACTTGTAGCCCATGCCCCAAATTGTCCTAATCAAGTCACCTTTCTCACCTATTTTACTGCGTAATTTTTTTACGTGAGTATCAATCGTCCGGGCGTCGCCGAAATAATCATAATTCCACACATTATTAAGAATTTTTTCCCTCGATAAAGCAATTCCTTCGTTTTCCACAAAATATGATAATAATTCAAACTCTTTATAACTTAATTCCACTATCCGCTCGTCAATTTTGACGATATGGGCGATCTTATCAATTAAAATTCCCCCTGCGCTCAGGATATCTTCTTCCGCGCCCTTCCCGCTCCGCTTAAGGATTGCCTGAACGCGCGCCACCAGTATCTTCGGGCTGAACGGCTTGGTGATGTACTCATCCACCCCCAGCTTAAACCCTAGAAGTTCATCGCGCTCTTCCGATTTCGCCGTCAGCATAATGATGGGTATCCGAGAAAAATTGCGAATCTCACGGCAAACCGACCAGCCGTCCATTTGCGGCATCATCACATCTAATATTATCAATGCGTAATTATTCGTGCTAAAAAACATTTCAATAGCTTGATTTCCGTTTTCCGCTTCATCTACTTCATATCCCGCTTTCGCCAGAAAGTCATGAAGTAGCTTCCGCATCCTGACTTCATCATCTACCACCAGAATTTTCACTTTTTCCATAAAAAACCTCAATCATCATTATATCTAAACTTTATGAAAATTCTGTGTTCTGTCAATCATCATAATCTTCAAAAAGAAGCTCTTTTTCACGGACGGCACTTTCCCGTTCCTTCAATTTCTGCTCCCAATCCGCATACTTATTAATCAGCGACTTTTCATAATTAATAATATTCGGATTCTCACTTTCGACCGTGATATAAAAAAGCCCCCCGATTAAGCCAATCAAAATAAGGCAAAATATTATCATCGTATGAAAACGGCTTTTAAGCTTCTCCGTTTCGCTTCTTTCTTTCTTAAGTCTTATTTCAATCCTTTGTCTGGCGATACCTTCACTAATTTCACCCAAAGCCTTCGGCGTGTAATTATTATATATCGGAATCGGCGCAATCCGCTCCCGCTCAATCCCGACCTTTTTAAGAACCGCCTGCAAACGATGCAAATAATCGATTCCGACAGGGGTCTTAAACAATTTACTTTCAAGAACTTTATTATAGACCGCCAAAACATTCTCAGGCAAATGATAATTAAGCTTCTTTTCCAAATACTCAATTTTACTGAGTTCCTGTCTGGCTAAATCCGCATCTTCAACCGAAGTAAAGATAAACCCGCCGACGATTAGCTTCTCTTTCTCCCCCGCGTTCGCTTCCGTGCCATCCGCAGGAGCCCCGCCCGTATTCGCGGTATTGTTCGCCGCCGCCGAATTTTCCTCGGTTATCATCTCCGCAGTTGTTATCTGCTCCGCCTGTGTATTATTATTCTCATCTAACTTAACATCCATAACCAACACCGTAACCCCAATTTATTATTACTTATTACTAACAACCATCATACTATAAATCAGAATATGATGCAAATTTTATCTAATATGCATCTGCATCTTGAAAAAGCACCCCGAATAATGCTAAAATACTGTAAATAACTATTACTACGAAAGGTGGGAATTCATATGAAATGGTTTAATAGTGCTGTCGTTTATCAAATTTATCCAATCGGTTATTGCGGCGTCCCCCGCAAGAACCCCTTCCAACCTGCACCTTCCTGCGGGGAGGGAAAAATCCTGCGTGTCGTCGACCATATCCCCGAACTAAAAAAGCAAGGTTTCAACACCGTATTATTCAACCCCCTCTTTGAGTCGTCCGCACATGGCTATGACACCGTTGATTTCACTAAGGTCGACACCCGTCTCGGCTCCAAAGAAGATTTTCAGAAAGTTTGCGAAGCTTTGCATGAAAACGGTATTCGTATCATCCTTGATGCTGTTTTCAATCATGTCGGACGAGATTTTACCCAATTCAAAGACGTCCGCGATAATAAATATAATTCTCAATACAAAGACTGGTTCCATATTCGTGACGGAAATTCAAATTATAACGACGGGTTTTATTATGAAGGATGGGAAGGGCATTTTGATTTAGTAAAACTTAACCTTTTTAATCCCGTCGTCAGAAGCCATCTTTTCCAAGCTGTCAGCAGCTGGGTCGCTGATTATGATATCGATGGTCTCAGGCTTGATGTCGCCTATGCATTAGACCCTAATTTTTTGAGAGAATTAAGCGCTTATTGCAGCGGCCTTAAAAACGAATTTTGGCTGATGGGCGAAACGCTTCACGGCGACTATAATACATGGATGAACCCTGAAATGCTTGACAGCGTGACTAACTATGAATGCTATAAAGGATTATATTCAAGTTTTAACGACTTGAATATGTATGAAATCGCTTATTCACTCGGCAACAGGCAGTTTGGCCCGGGCGGTTTATACCAGGGTAAACACCTTTATTGCTTCGTCGATAATCATGATGTTGGCAGGATTGCTTCTGTTTTAACGGATCAAAGGCATATAAACGGCATTTATACACTTTTGCTTACGATGCCGGGCATCCCGGGGATTTACTACGGCAGTGAATACGGCCTCACGGGAGACAAACGCGACGGCGACGACACGCTTCGCCCTGAGTTTATTATCGGCGACTATAAAGAAACGGAACTTACCAAATTAATTACTAAGCTAACGAAAGCCCATGCGGCGCTCAAACCGCTTTGCATCGGTGATTACCGGCAGGTTGTTTTACATAATCAATATTTCGCTTTCGCGCGCTCATGTGACGGCGAGACTGTTTATTCCTTGATTAATGCCGGCGGTAATACACAGGGATTCTATCTCGGCGGTTCGGGACGCTATAAAGACGTCCTTAGCGGAGAATATTTCGATGTTTCGGGGAATGTAAATGTTCCCGCATATGGCGCAATGGTTCTTTATGATGCCGACAAATTCGATATCGAAATGACCAAGAACGCCGCTGAACCCGCTTACGAAAAGCCCGAGAAAACCGCCGAACCGATCACGGCGCCGCCTCCGCAAGAGCCTGACCCCGAACTTATCAAATTAGTTAAAACAACCTATGATTACATCAAGAAAATCGCTGATAAATTAGATATACCTTTAGAATAATACGAAATGCCATGCTGAATTACAATCAGCATGGCATTTTTGTTTGCTAAGATGATATTCCCCGTAATTTCCTAATAGTCTTTAACGCCATTCTTAGGTCCTCGGGATCAATTCCGTCCATTTGTGCTTCTTTTACAAGGGAGAGATAAGCTTCTCCCATTTCATACGGTATTTCTCTGCCGAGAATATAATCAACTGATACATTAAAATAATCCGCAACTTTGATAAGTCTTTCCCCCGAAGGTATCTTCTGATTCCATTTAATAATAGTTGCGTTTCCAAACCCGCATAAGCGCTCAAGAGCGCGAACCGTAATATCCCTTTCTTGGCAAAGAAGTGCTATTCTTTCATATAAATTAAATGTTTCATTCATAGTTATCGTATAATATTCCTATTTGGACAAGCTTTTTTGCTATCTATAGGTAATTATATCCTTAAAATTTTAATTTATCAAGGAAGAATATCGCTGAACTTAGGATATTGAGCATACTCAACATATCACATTTACCCCACCCCATCCATATAATAGACCAGAAGCATTTTATGTGAGGTCACAATGACGCAAATTAACATCTGTATTGTCGGAAAAGACAAACGACAAGATTATCTGGGTTTTTATCTTGAAGAAAGAGGGTTCACCATATCCAGGCAGGAAGAGCTTCATCCCGAATCCTTATCAGGCATTGACTTTTTGATCGGGCCGATCGCTTTTTACCCCGAAGGGAAACTACGCCCTGATATCGAAAAACTATGCCGCGAATATAACGTGAAGGTTCTTAATTATATGGCTTGCGAGGATTATTTGCTAAGAAATGCCGAGCTTAGTGCCGAAGGGCTTTTAGCAATTATAATTTCTAACACTGCGTTTACTTTGGATGAAGCAAACATCTTAATTCTGGGCTTGGGGCGTACAGGCAAAGCTCTCGAAAAAGTGCTTGAAAAAATTTCCTTAAGCATAACAGGCTATGATATCTTACCTGATTCTATCCCCGCTGCCGCTTCCTATGATATTGTTATCAATACCATCCCGGCACCGATTTTAACCGGAAAATACCTTAAGGAATTTCGGCACGACTGTGCTTTTTTTGATATTGCCTCCGTACCGGGTGGGTTTGACCTAAAAGCCGTGGAAGAAATGGGTTTATCCCTGATAAACTGTCCCGGTATCCCCGGCAAATACTCACCGTTAAGCGCCGGTTTTGCCATTGGCAGGAGCGTGACCAACCTTATGAACAGAAAGGATATACCATGAAAAATATTTTTTCCGATTTAAATATCGGTATTGCCATCACCGGTTCCTATTGCACTTATGAAAAAATTTTTCCGATTATGAAAGAACTTAAAGAGACAGGCGCCAACTTGCACACTATTTTTTCCCTCAATGCCCAAGCAACCGACAGCCGTTTTGGCGAAGCCGAAACCTTCTTAAAAGAAGCGGAGGAATTAACGGGCAAAGCACCAATTCTGACTATTCCCGGCGCTGAGCCAATCGGGCCCAAAAGCATTCTGGACATCCTCATAATCGCCCCTTGCACCGGAAACACCTTATCCAAATTGGCTAACGGCATTTCCGATACCCCCGTGCTGATGGCCGCTAAATCTCATTTGCGCAATAATAAGCCGCTGGTCATTTCTTTATCGACAAACGATGCACTGGGGATTAATTTAAAAAATATCGGTATCCTTCTAAACTCAAAAAATATTTATTTCGTCCCGTTCGGTCAGGATAACTATCAAGGAAAGCCTAACTCCATGGTCGCACATACGGAATTAATTCCTGATACAATTCTGTCCGCGCTTTCGTCCAAACAGTTCCAGCCCGTCATTAAAAGCCCCTATCCGGAGGTAGCCGTATGAGTGGTATTTCAGGGTTCTATCAATCAGAATATGACTTCACGGCCAATCCAATCTGGCAAAACCGCTTAAATGCCATGAAAGAAAGCCTTCTCCACCCCGGAACGGACAGCGACGGAACGAGCCTTTATCCCCATGC
>JGI24695J34938_10003438_pt1 | contig 11070 bp, 13 predicted proteins | sample TergutCo191P3_FD_34938 | JGI IMG/M metagenome (IMG submission 34938) | reverse complement strand
ATTTGTCCAGCCTATGCATTCAGATCCAACTACTGAAGCCTATTGGAGAGACAGAGGCTATCAAATCATAGATCATTATTTTCAGCCTGAGAATAATGCAGGTGGCTATGGAGTCCGTGATACTAAAACAGGCCAGGTAAAATGGGTTAAAGCTTCTGAAGCAAACATAAACAGAGACCGAATCTTTCCAGAGCTAAAGAAAACGGAAAGGTACAACCCAGAAACTAGGAAGGTTGAAAAAGGTGTATTTGGCGATGATGGAGAATTCTACCCTGATGCAGAGTAGTTAAAAGGAACAGCTATCACTGACTGTTCCACACTGATTAGTTCCTATAAGAGTTAATGTAGTATCGCCACTTACATTACTTAAAGCCCAACTAAATGTTTCTGATGTATTTGGTTCTTGATAAAGTGGACCATTAATACTCAGTAATGTCAATGTATCAACATTACTGCTTTGAATAGTAACTTCAATAATAGGAATAGGAATAAGTACACCAATCATTGGCTCTGAACAAGTCAATGAAACAGTTGGCTTGGCACTTTCGTCATTGCATCGCTCATCAGTTGCTTTGTCATCGTTTGAACATGAAAGGGCAACAACTGCGGCAATTGAAATCAAAACTTTTTTCATAATTTGTTCTCCTGTAGTTATTTTGAAGTTTTAGATAGTGCAAAATTGATCACGAATACTGCAGCAAGTATGATGATACATGGAATGCTTCCATAAGGCATTTCTGTAGGTATGCTAAAATTCTTATGAAAAGTCAAATAACACAGCAAACAAATTGAATAAATTATAGTAAACCAGAGAGCAAATGTATTATACTTTTCCTCAATAAGCTCTGCTTCAGCATGTTTACTATTAAGTTTCCATGGATTATTATCATTCAAAAGATACATTGAATTGAATGTCTCTGGTCGTGGCATGCAGTCATTGCATAGATTATCTGTTTCATAATGTGTGAAAAAATACGCCTTGCATTTTCCACACTGTTTTGAAATTCCAAGGTCTTTCATACTCTGTTCTCCTACTTTAGGTTAATCTACAATTTTTCTCAGCAAAGAGTTCAAATTATTTTTTAGCAGTATCGTTTTCAAGTATTTTGAATGCAAATTTACCGACCTTAATAGCGGTTATTGCACCTGAAATTGCGCCATCAACAGCATGATTTGTAACCGTAGCACCTATGTCCATGCTTTTTTCCATTAATGCCGCAGTATCAATGCTGTCCTTATTAGTCAATTTGACTATTTCAATAGCATCCATAGTTACACTGCCAGCGGTTTTGATTGTTTTAGCTTCATCAGTGCAAGCCATGAAGTTCATAGCAACCAATGCTGTTAATAGTACTTTTTTCATAAAAACCTCCACGGTTATGGTTAATTTATAAAATAATAGTCTTTTCCTCAATTTTTTTATAACACTTTATCACATAGCCCTTTCTAATGTGTCTTAGTCACGAAGCTAGGTGCCATAGCTAGAAGGTTATTATTATACTATGGAAGGTGCTCTAGTTTCTCAAACGTTGTTCAATGACCAATTGGCAGGCCAACTCATAAGCTCAGGCCAGACATGGCAAATCTGGTTAGCAGTAGGCATTGTGCTTTTGCAAATACTCATTCTTCCAGGCATTTACAAAATTGGCAATTGGCTTTTGACATCTCATAAAAAGCAGGAAGCTTTGGAAACAGAGAACAGGACACTCAAAAGAGATGCTGAGGTCAAAGAAATGAAGACTCACTTTGCCGAAGAAATTACCAAGATTCATCACAGGATAGACGAAACAGAGACAACATGGAAATCCGAATTAAAAGACCTTAGAACACAGCTAAATAACCAATACGAAAGAATCATAGATTTGATAGGAAACCTTAAAGAGAAGGTGAATGATGCACCAAGACGAACTTGAAATGCTTGCATCTGATTTGCGCAGAATAGAAATAGAATTATGCTGCGCATTGCAGAAGGTCCAGCACATAAGAACTGTAATGGCAAGAGGCTCGGAACATTATAATTTCAAGGCAGAAGAAATAACCGAGCCAATCAGATAAAATCGAAAGTTATTATTCCATAAATAACAACAGGTAATAGAGCCGTAAAACTATGGACAATAGACTTAACATTATCCCAGACAAGGTTGTCACTGCACAGCTTGACAAAGTGCTAGGCATAGAGCCACCCAAAGACAATCCATTGGAAGCAAAGTTTTATCTGTCCATAGAAGAGCTTGCCACTGAAATAAATTATCTGAACAATCCAAAGAACCAAAGCAAAAAAGACTTCGGCAAAAGAAAATCCAATCTTTATGCATGGGCCGTGCTAAATGACAAATCGGACATGATGAAATGGCTGGAATCAAGGTTCAACACAACAGAGCACGTGCCAGACACGGAAATAAATTTGATACTGAAGTAATGCCATGCAAAAACAAATCGTAAATGTTGAAATAGAATTGCTTCCGCACCAAAAGAAACTTTTTGAATCCGATACATACATTACAGGCATGTCTTGTGCTGTAGGCGCAGGCAAAAGCTGGACAGTGGCACTGAAAATAATAGTTGATCTCCTACAGGGCAAGCGCGTATTGATCATAACCGATACTTACGCACAACTCAGGGATGTTCTAATAAATCAGATACTTGGTATCTTAGACGAGTATAAAATACCCTACAATCACAACAAGAACAGGCAGATAGTAAATCTCGGCAAAGGAATGATGTTTGCCAAGACAAACAAGAATGCAGAGACTATCAGAGGCCTCACGAAAATAGACACTGTTTGTATTGACGAGGCTCAGAACATAGAAGAGAAATGCTTCAATTATGCAATGGCAAGGCAGAGGGGAATTCCGAATGCCAAAATGTATCTAACTGGAACTGGATGCTCCAAGCAGCACTGGTTTGCCAAGAAATGCATGGATCCAAAGAATACATGGATTACTGCCGACATCTTCAGCAATGAAAAACACAATAAAAGAGATTACATAGATAGGATGCTAGATGGCTATAAAGACATGCCTCAGGAATTCATACAAAGGGAACTATACGGCCTGTTCACCGATGGCTCCGACAAATCTCTCTTCGACATCATCAAAACAGATGCATTGCCTGTGTTCGGTTCTATTGTGGCTGGGCTTGACATAGCTGGAACAGGCGAAGACTTTTCATGCATAGCAGTGTTCAACGGCAATGTGCTTGTTGCATTGAGGAAAAAGAAAACAATGGACAAAGACATTCTGGAAGCATGGAAAAAAGAAATAACTGCTGAATTTGGAGTTCAATACTGGAGGCACGATTGCACTGGCATAGGCAACCTGTTCAGATGGCCAGACAGCCAAGGCATCAACTTCGGCGGCGGAGGCAATGGCAGGTTTTTGAATCAGAGAGCCAGAATCTATTTTGATCTCAGGCACAAACTTCAGCAGGGCATAGCATTCGGAAATGACTCCATTAGAAAATTCTTTGAAAATGCAGTTATGGCAGAGCTTATGGCAACGGAATTGGACAAAAGAGAGAGTCCTAAAATCAAGCTTGTCGAAAAAGGCAAAATAAGAAAATCAATAGGCAAAAGCCCAGACTTGGCAGACGCATTGGCATTGGCCTCATGGATTCCTTCAAACGACATTCTGCAAAATGCGAACATAAACCAAGCAATAAACAGCTACAACGAGCAGGCTTTTTATTACGACAATTAATCCTGGTTATTATTGTTATAACCAAATTGCAATAGGTAAATGATGGAAGAAGATACTTTAGACATGGTAAATCCCGACAAAGAGATACTCAAAGAAATCGACAAGTTCATAGAGAACAGGAAAAAAGAATTCGACAACGATGTGCGAGACTTCAGAATTTCCAAAAACATAGCATCTGGCAACGGATTCACTTCTATAAAGTCTAGGTCAAGCAAACAGAAGATTAGGCAGAGAGTATGCATAAACCTGCTTGAGCCTATAATAAACTCCATTGTTTATCGATACACCAATGACCCATTTCAGTTCATGACTGATGCTCCCATTGACAAAGACGAATTGACTTCCCAGCTTGGCACTGCTTTGAGGGAAGCTGCAATAGACGGCAAAAGCTACATTTTGTCTTATGTAGATGGCCCTGAAAATGATTTGAAACTTAAGTTCAAAAAATTAAACAATTTCAATGTAATCTACGGAGCGTGTGACTACGTTGACGGAGAGGACGTGAAGCAGGTTGTCTATGTTGACAAGAAGCAGGTAAAAGGCTCTTCCAGAACTCACAAGACAAATTTGGCTATCAATTTGCAGCCTGTTCTTGAGTTTTCCAATGACGAGATACCTGTATTGACCTATTGGAAACTTGAAAATGGCATTCTTCATACATACACCATTGAAAATGACACGATAACTGAGCATAGCGAAGTAGAAGCCAGGTATTTGCCTGTGACAAGAATCTATGCAAAAGAAGTAACAATGGATCTTGATACAAATTACAGAGGTCTCTATTACTTGGTTCAGGACTTGTTGAAGACTATTGATTACACTGCATCCAAAGTACAGGAAAGAATTGCAACTGCTCCAACTGCCTACTTCACTATTTCTAGGCAGGCATTGGGCAAAAACAAAGACCAATGGGAAAACGTGAATGACAAGCCAAGACCTTTCATTACTTATGATTCTACGGATGGCAACGGCAATGAATACCCTGTTCCAGTACGCAATGATTTGTCCGTTCAGATAGACGATTTGATGAGTTCGCTGAATGTTCACCAAGGCTTGGTTTCTGGAATCCTGGGAGTAGAAGCTGGCGATCCGAATACTGTAGCCGAAACTGCGGAAGCAGTGCTTCTGAGAAGGGAAAACAAAGACACGGCTGTGAATCATTTATTGAAAAACTTGCTTGACTCTGCCAAACAGATAGGGGCTATCGTAACAGACATAACAGGCTATCCTTGCGAAGTAGTTGCATCTGTATTTGAAAAGATGAAAAAGAACGAGGAATTGGAAAAGCTTATTGCGTTGGCAAACATGTCTGCACAGAACGAGAAGCTCTATGCCATCTTGCCAGCGGTTATTGACCGCCTTGATGTTGACGATGACACGAAGCAAAAAGTCACGGCAGGATTGATGCAGTCCAAGCAACCTTCCCAGCAGGAATTGCAGTTGCAGCAGCAACTTGAACAGGCCAATGCGCAGATACAGGCATTGAAAGAAAACTTGATGACGAGCCAGGCCGCAATAGAGTCAGGAGTTCACAGGGAAGCAATACAGCAGCAAACAAAGGCTATGGAATTGCAATACAAGCAGCAGATAGAAATAAAGAAGCTACAGCTTGAGGAAATAAAACTTCAGCTTCAGCATGGCATAGACATTGAGAAAAACAATCTTAAATTGGCAGAGCTTGAGGCTTCCATACAAAAGGATCAGGATGAAATAGACTTGAAAATAGCCAATTTCGTCTCCAATTACGGACAGAAGAGGCTTGACCCTGATCCACAGCACATAATACACACGAGGATTTAGTCTATGGCAAGAACAATTCCAAAGAATTGGCTAGACAAAGAAGGCCTGTCTTTGTTCAATCATCCAGAAAGATTCTCTGCCGATGATTCCTTTCGCATTCCTGACACTACAAATCCAAACAATCTTAACCAGACAATCACGGAGATAATAAAAGAAGTAAGAAAATTGGCAAAACAGGCAAGCGATGCAAGCAATGCGGAAGGCGAAGATTTTGCCAATCAGATAAGAAATCTACAGAGTCAAATAAACCAGCTTAGGAATCAGTTTAATGGCATTGACTCGGTGAGCAATAGCGAGTTCGTCAATTTAACGAATACTGTAAATCAAATTCTTGAAAGGCTGGGAAGTTTCAATGAATTTGATTTTAGGGATGAAATAGATGCTATAATAGAGCAGCTTGAAGGCATCTACAGTAAGCTTGATGTTGAAGTTTATACAGACTTGCAGCCGTCTTATTATCCAAGCCAAGTTCAATTAGATTATGAAAAGACAAACATTGGCTCAGGCGTTACAAGGCAGGACAGCAAAGTAATAAACCTTGCAAATGAAACAAACGCTGGAGCAATGGGGCCTCAGCACGTTAATCAGATTACAAACAATACAAGCGACATTGCTGAATTATACGATCAAGCATGGCTTGGTGTTTCGTCTTCATACATCCCTGATGCTCAGACAGCGTTGTCTCAGTGGATTGCAATCAAAAAAGTTGAACCTCGTGAAGGAGTGGCCATAATTGACGATACAAATGGTGCTTTATGGAAGTATGGCGAAGGTGTAAATGGAGAGGATTTCTTCAAGATTGCAACTGGTACAATGGGAATTTTCACCAATGACAGTCTTGGCGGATTGACAGGGAAAGAAGAAGATGGCTTTGTCTATTGGGATGGTTCGTCTCAGGGTTACGGCAAAGTAAAAGGCTTTGAAAACAAACAGGACAAGCTAACCGGCTCGAATACCGATGTTGTCCGTGGCAACGCAACGATGGCAAGCCTTGTGGCTAAAGCAGTGTCAGCGGGAACAACAATAACACCCGGTACAGCTGATTCTATTTATAAAATAAATGGAACAGGTTGCAGGCTCGGCAATGGGGCTTATGACGGGCAAGTAGTGACGTTTTATAGCAGTTTATTAAACACATCCAATAATCCAGATAACTATAGCATGACTGTTATTAGATACAAATCATCAACTATAGGTGAAAAAGCTGTAATGGTTGGATGTCAATTTGTTCAGCTTGTATACGATGCTACTAGGACTGCTTGGAGCGACCAAAGAGTATTTTATGCGGAATCTGCCAAATCTGCCGAAACAGCAAGCTATGCATCAAATTACGCCTCTGGAGGAAACATTGAGGCGGAGTTTAAAGACATGGCGACCATGTTTGTTCAAACGGGGAATAGATTGACCGCTGTCGAAAAAGGTTTTAATCTTAGCCTATTTAATTCAACAACCCATTATCTACTGTCGCCGAACATTTTTCTAACCGCTGGAACCGGCGGTTACCTGGCGTTTTTAATCAGAATTGCCGATTCGACAGGAATTCTACAAATCTATCTATCTGCTGGCACGGCCTTTGCATCTGATGTAAAATGGAGACAGTTGACCGGCAACAATAGGGTAACACATGTTTCTACCAATACGGCAAATAGCAATACCCAATTCGCAATCTGCTTCACAGCCACCGTTGCCGCCAGAATGACGGTGGTTCCTATACTTGCGAATCCTGACTGGATTGCAAGCGGCCTTCCATTCACTGGCCTCTTGTCTTATGCAAATGCGCTTGGCAACTCTGTTGCCGCGACCAATGACAATACTTTGGGTGGACTATCAGCAAGTTCTGCTAGAACTGCTAATACGATAGTCGCTAGAGATTCAAATGGCTATGTTTTAGCTAATCATTTGTTTTCGCAAACTAGCCTTAGCGCGTATGTGCCGCCATCAAGTGAAACTTGGCATCCAGCAGGCTATAGAACCAGCGATGGTTTATTTCACCCTCTTGACCCAGCTTGGTTCAGAAACCGCCTAGGCCTCGGCAACACAACCGGCGCTCTTCCTGTGGCGAACGGCGGCACGGGCAGAACGGATGGCAGCCCGCGGAACCTGCAATCGGTTTTATTCGAAGGCGCTGGCGCAGGTCAAACAGTTACTTTGACTGGCACTACCTATAGCATTCATTTTACGCCGACTGCCAACAATCAGCCTTATCGATTGGCCGGTGGCTGGACAGGACGCACGATTTATGTATACAATAATTCCAACTACTATTTGAGAATACTAAAGGATGTAGGCAGCGATAGCATAATGACTCTTCCCGCCTGGGGCTTGGGCATTGTGTATTTTTTCGGCGACATGAACAACATGGGACGCGTTTTGCAATAAGGAGCTAACATGGGAGCAAACAACAGACAAATGTATCATGCCACATGGAGATACTAACATTATAGAAGCTTTATGCCAAGAAACTATCATACGCCAATTAGTACTGAGCCAGAGATCTTTCCAAGAACAAGAGCTATGGCACAAGACAATACTTATGTCGTGCCAATGTATCAAGAGTTGGATGATGATACAGAGGAAGTTTCATTGCCTTTTGCTCCAATGTCTGAACCTGGGCTACAGAATGTAAGCTTGGATTTTATTCCTTTCGGAATGCTAGGCAAAGCGGCCAATAAGCCAGTGATAAAAGCTAATAGAGCTGAAGAAATCGAACTCTTGAATAAACAAAGAAACATAGCTCAAGATAACATAATTGAAATTTATAAAGCTCCATTTACTAAAAATCAAGAATGGAAAAGAAAAGCGTTATTAGACAATGAGTATGAGCAATTAAGAAAAATAAATCAGTTACTTGGAGATTAATTCAAGGTATTCATTGTATAATTCTAGAGCTTCATGCTCAAGCCATTGTTCTTCTGTTAAAAATCCTTTACCGTTAACCCATTTATACTCGGAAGGACAACTATCATCGCACTTTCTGTGCATCCTATCTATTTTGAATTCTACAAGTTCTGCCTTATCCATAAGGTTAATCTAGAAAAATGTCTTTATTGCTTATAAATAAATTTATGCTAGCAATAATCTCACTCACCAACTCATGCAACTATTCCTGCGACTATTGCATAGCCACGCAATGCGGCAAATACTCCACCAACAGAGCCAAGGTATGCAGCAAGTCAGGAGTGACAGAAATAAGAGGTTGCATACTTGATGTCGATCGCTTGATGAGTTATTTGTTCCAGTACGTTTCTGAAGGCTCTACTATTGTTCTTACCGGTGGAGAGCCTATGTCAGTTCCTTATTTTAAAACTTTGCTTGATTTTGTAACACAACGCTACAAAGTTATTATAGAGACAAACGGAAGTCAATTATTCAAAATGCCTATTCTCGGAAAATTAAAATACGGCCTTGAATTACACATCGCATGGCACCCAAAAATGATTATGTTGGAAAAATTCATAGCAAACATCAAAAAAATCAAGTTTACAGGTCCAACCATCAAGCTCGTAAACATAGCAGGTATCAACGATGAAATAAAGGGCTTACATGAAGAATTTGAGATAATTGAGAACAACGGAAACAAACCAGAGCTTGGCGTAAGGTTTTGGCAAGACATGATGTTCATCCGGCCAAATGGCAAAGTAATGGAATGTCCCGGTGCGTGTGCCGAGCAAATAGGAGATGTTTATCAAAATACATTGAATGTCATGGGGATGAAGAATTATTACGCCAAATGCTCATTGCAAGGCCATGTGTTTTGCAACTCTATTTTACACTCCGCAGGCATTGCGCCTACATTGAAGCTCGAAGCTCAGTAAAAAATACATAGACATAAATCTTTTCTTGCTCTTTTAGCTACAGAAATTATTTTAGCTAATAAGGTTTTATGATGAAGGTGACACGGAAATGACTTGGTTTGAAGCGTATTTTGGCAAGTAATGTGGAGCTTATTATACTGGCTCGGAACTCGGCAAGATTTACGAATCAGCTGCTCTACCAACTGAGCTAGAGAGGCGTGGAGCTATAAAGTAGAAATTTCACAGGTCTACGTTTCAAATCCGCTGTTTTGCATGGCACTGTCATAAAACTGACACTTGAAAAGGAGAAGTTGCTATGGCAATGCTTTCAGAGAAACATGGGCTTATCAGGGATAGGTCTAAGGGAGTCAGGGAAATAAGCTATTATGTTCCCAAAACATCAAAAACTTACATGAGAGCTTGCAAGGAAGCGCATGAGCTTATTTGCAAATTGCTCACTGCAAGCAGAAAAAATAGGATAGCAAACATGGAATTTAGAATGATGGTTCTCCAGTTTGTCGAGCTGGATGAAATTGGCAGGAAGTCCATGATTTGCAACTTGCTTTATCCGAGCGAGCAGAAGCAATGCTCATTGGCAGAGCTCTTAGACAAATGGCAGGAAGGGAGAACGGCAGAGGGACAGAATGAGAAAGTTCTTGGTCAATGCAAGAGGACTCTGCTTGATTTTTTCAAAGAAAACAACTTTGCCTCGACAGATGATTTTGCTCCTGACACTGCGCACAAATTCATTGCATGGAGAGAGCATAAAAGCTATGGCAGAAGCAACAATGTGACTAGTGCCAGCACTATAAAAAAAGATTTGGATGCTCTGAAGCAGTTGGCAAAGCTCGCTGCTCTGCATGGCTACATAAAAAATGGCAATTTGTGGGACACCGTTAGAATTAAGGCTAGAGTTGGTTTCAATAAAAAGGTGGTGGAACCCCTTAGCATAGAAGAACAGAAGAATCTACTAAGGAGACTGCTGAATAGTCATGTGTCCTGTCATGATGTGGCATTATTGTTTCTGATAACAGGGATTAGGCGTGGAGAACTGGAGTTCATAAAGCCTGATTGCATAAGCAACAACGTGATTACTCTGCACGGATCAAATGTAGGCAAATGCAAAACAACTGGAAAAACAGAATCATCGGCAAGGAACATTCCGATTTGCCCTACTATAAGAAAACTCTTTGAACGTGGAAACATTTTTAATACTACTGACAATGCTCTTCGTCAAGTTCTTGCCAAGCATTTCAAGGGAATCCATCCTCATAGATTGAGACATTCTTTTGCAGTGAACAAGTTATTGGCACAGACTCCGTTGCAAATGGTTTCTTACCAGATGGGCCATGCAGGGACAGGGATAACAGCTGATTTGTATGGGAAATTTGTTCCAGAGCATTTCAAGGCAGGGTTTGAACAGGCCATTGCAGAGAGGAAGGAATTATTGCAATGGCTTGAGAATGATTATTTTGTATAGAATTATGTTTTATTAGATGCCATAGCCTTTAATACCTTGAAAGATCTCTGAATGGAACTGTGGTAATAGTAACTAATTGGAAACAAAAATGCATTAGCATGGCCACAACTATTGTTCATAGTCATTTTTTCCAATTAGTATCACAGCATTCAGAGATGGGTGAATCGAACACCCTTAGGCTATTGCCTTATTATACTTGACGTGAACTGTCCTGGGAAAAAAGTATTCTAAGTTAAGACACAATAATCCATAAGGAGTAATATTATGTCAGAAGCTAAGAAGCGTCGCATATATACGA
>JGI24695J34938_10003435_pt1 | contig 11079 bp, 9 predicted proteins | sample TergutCo191P3_FD_34938 | JGI IMG/M metagenome (IMG submission 34938) | reverse complement strand
AGAGTTTTCGCGAGTCCGGGAACGCCTTCAAGCAGGATGTGACCGCCTGCGACAAGAGCCGTAAGCAGTCCGTCGATCATTTCCTTCTGACCGACAATGCGGACAGCCATTTCTTTTCTGCATTCGGCAATTATCGCGGTGCATCTTTCAATGTCTTCTTTTTGTATCATGCGTTATTTTAGCATAAAAACGGGGTTTAAACTATAGCAGGGAAATTGCGTGTCTGAAACCATTCAATTTTGATATTATACTGTTTAACTAATATCATATTGTTTTTTCACATGTTCAAGCGCTTTTTCCAAAGATTCCTGTAACACAACAGTCAAATCTTGTGAAAAATTGCTTAATTCCGCCTTTTTTTTTTCATTTTCTTGCAGATTTTTCCCGTCAATAACCGCATTTTCTGGTTTTATCAGTTCAAATGCTTCAATATCAAAGGCTTGAGAGAGTTTTATTAATGTTTGGGCGGACACCCATGTGTTTCCTGCTTCAATATCCGCTAAAAAATTGGTAGAAATGTTGATTTTAGCCGCTAACGCGAACTGCGACCAGTTCCGGCGCTGTCTGTATTTTTTAATATTTGTGCTTAATATTTTTTTTAACGCTTTTTCTTCCGGGATTTCCTGCCTAGCCACTATGTTTTTTAGTTTGATCATATCGTTAAATTAAGGCTATACGATATAAGGAGTATATAAACTATTGACAAAAGGAGTAGTTTTTGTAATGATAATCATAAAAGGAGTATTTTTATGAAAAACACATTTAAATTTTTCGGAATTATTACTTTTGCAGTGATAATAGGGTTTGTTTTTTGGGGTTGCGGCAGGCAAGATGTAATTACATCATGGATAATAGATCCGGGTCCGTATCCGGATCCGACTCTTACCGGAACTGTAATCATTACCGGAACCGCTCAGGTAGGGGAGACGCTTACGGCATACACGGGCAGTCTTGGCGGAACGGGTACGATTTCTTATCTATGGGAGCGATATCAATGGGAGCGAGATCAATGGGGGGACAGTATCCCTATTGGTACAAATAAAAGCACATACAATGTGCAGATTGGCGATGTGGATTCGTCTATCTCTGTGACTGTAACACGCGCCGGTTATTCAGGAAGCGTGGTCAGCGGCGTAACTGCTATTGTTGTAAGTCTCCCTGATGTAAGTATCCCTGATGTAAGTCTCCCTGAACTGACCGTAACTATGGTACAAATACCAGCAGGCACATTCCGGATGGGCATCTCGGGCTCGGATTCTGATGTTAAATACAGGACGGAAAATAACGGCTATGTTACGCTTACAGGTTTTAGCATGGGCAAGTATGAGGTAACACAGGAACAATGGACGAGGGTTATGGGCAGTAATCCTAGTTTATATTCATCAAATCCTGCCGCAGGAGAAGTTCAGGAAAGGAGGCCTGTAGAAAGAGTAAGCTGGTATGACACATTAGTATTCTGTAATAAGTTGAGCATGATGAAAGGTTTAACCCCTGCGTACAGTATAAACGGAAGTACCAATCCTGATGTCTGGGGAACCATGCCGTATCGTGAATTTTCAAGTGAAGAAAATGATTGGACAACGATTGGTGATACATTGACATGGGATAAAGTTAAGGTAGTTAGCGATTCCAACGGCTACCGTCTGCCGACAGAAGCTCAGTGGGAATATGCCTGTAGGGCAGGAACTACAACAGACTGGTATTCCGGAGACTGGTATTCCGGCAATTTTGAGAGAGAACTTGTTAAATACGCGTGGTGCGATTGGGCATCCACTATAAATTTAATGAAACATCATGAAGTTGGAAAAAAACTGCCGAATGCTTATGGATTATACGACATGCACGGAAACGTATCTGAATGGTGCTGGGACTGGTATGACTTATACGATAATGCAGGAGGGAGCAGTAATCCGACGGGAGCAGCTTCCGGTAGCAGCCGCGTGCATCGCGGCGGGAGTTGGGACACAGATGCGCTGTACGTGAGTTCTGCGTATCGGAACAATTTACCCCCCTACGCCAGGTGGTACGCTCTCGGCTTCCGTGTTGTTCGCCCCCTAGATTAAAATGTTTTTTGTTAGCCGCGTGTTACGCGGTCAGTTTTGCTGCTGAAGGCGGCAAATATAAATTTGAATTTTATGTAATTTTGTAACGTTAACAATTGAGGTTTTGGGAAAGCCTCAATTTATATAGGAGATTTTATGAAGAAGTTTAAAATTTTAACATTGTTGGTTTGCTTCATGGCAATTGGTTTATTTTTTATAACCTGTAATGACAATGATGATAAAGGTTCTGTAGAAAAGCCTGATTTTAATTCACCATTAAGAGCGATTCCTGTTTCCGCAAACCCAAATGATCCATCAGCTTATACTGTTTTGGCATCTTATACTGACGGCGTTAATAACTATTACCTGATTGACGGAGGATATATACAATTTACTTTCCTTAATACATCAATACCTCCGTTTCTTTATAATGGTATTGGAGAAGCCTCAAAAGCAGTTACGGATATAACGGAAAATTCTATAGCCAATTCGATAACTGAAACAGTGAGCAAGAGTTATACAAACCAGCTTGACTTATCATGGAGTTTTAAAATAGGCGCCGAAGCAGGGAGCGATAGTTTTAAGTTATCTGCTGAATTCGGATATGAATTAAGAACGTCAAGTTCATGGACAAATGAGCGGGCATCTACTACATCTTTTGAAGAGGTGAAAACAAAAGGTCAGCAATCAGTTACTTCATTTACAGTTGGTAATAATAATGAACCGGCTGGCTGGTACCGCGCGGCTTTGTACGGAACAACCGATGTGTATTTTTTTATTACTACTAATTTGGACAAAACACAAGTTCTGGATTGGGAAGGCATAAAATGTTTACGCTCTGACAGCATTATTACATCATTTGAGTACACTCAAGATGGACATTTTGATAATTCCCCTGTTGCTCCAATAAATCTGAATTGGTGGACTTCTGATTTTGCTAATGGATTACCTTGTCCTATAATTATTGACGGTACTTCGATATGTGATGGCTGTAAATTACTTAAATTTGCCTGTATTTGCAATGACAGTAACAGGGTGAGTGCAGGAGATATTCATAGTTTATTTATCCACAACGATGGCGCTTTATGGTCATGGGGCGGCGGAGGGGAAGAAAATTACGGTCAGCTTGGCGTTGGAGATACAAAAGTACAAAAACGTCCTGTACAAGTTTCAAAAGGAAAGACATTTAAAGCGGTAAGCGCCGGAGGACTTCATAGTTTAGCAATAGATAATACAGGAGCATTATGGGCATGGGGCAGAAATCGTTACGGTCAGCTTGGAATCGGCAACACAACAGATTCAAGTGATCCAAGAGAGGTAAGACCGGGAACAAAATTTACCGCAATCAGCGCAGGTGGAACTCAAGGATTCAGTTTAGCAATAGATGAAACCGGTGCATTATGGGCATGGGGCAGAAATAATTACGGTCAACTTGGCGATGGAACAACTACACAACGCAATTCTCCTGTTCCTATAAAACCGGAAACAAAATTTAAAGCGGTAGCCGCCGGACCATACCATAGTTTAGCAATAGATGAAACCGGTGCATTATGGGCATGGGGCAGAAATCGTTACGGTCAGCTTGGAATCGGCAACACAACAGATTCAAGCGTTCCTCGTGAGATAAAACCAGGAACAAATTTTACCGCAATCAGCGCAGGAGGAGAAGATTACGGGTTCAGTTTAGCAATTGATAATAAAGGTGCATTATGGGCGTGGGGCAGTAATGAATACGGTAAACTTGGTGACGGCTCAACGTCGCAGCGCAATTCTCCTGTGCAAGTGAATGTGTCTGAGGGAAGTAAACCAGTTGTATTTAGAGTTGTGAGTGCAGGTGTTGATCATAGCTTTGCAATAGATTTTGATGGTAATTTATGGGCATGGGGTAGTAACGAAGACGGTCGGCTTGGTAACGGATCGACTACACGCTCGAATATACCGGTAAAATTAAATACAGGTACATCCTATACAGCTGTCAACGCGTACAAACATAGTATGGCAATATGCATAAACGGCAGAGTATGGGCATGGGGCAGAGGCATTAATTACCGCCTTGGCAATGATAGTACTGCTAATGTTAGTGTTCCCTCGGTGGTTCCAAATTTTGATTTGTTTAAAAATTGAATGGAGTATTTTAAGGGTGTCAGTCACCCACCCCACATATAGCGTCTATCCTAAATACCGCCGCTACAGGTGGTAGAGGTGACTGTCACCTTCTTGCATCGCCTTCTTCAAAACCGCTTCGCTTGCAGCGGAAATTTTTCCCAGCGGAAGACGTGCGGGACCTGCGGGAAGCCCTGCCCAATTTAACGCCTGCTTGATTGGCGCCGGATTCGTTTCTATAAAAGCGGCTTTTATTAGAGGGATTAAACTGTAATGAATCGCGCGGGCTTCTTCGTATCTTCCTTCGAGAGCGGCTTTTGTAAGCGCTTTTACTTTCGCGGGCACAAGATTTGAAATGACGGAGATAATGCCGTCACCGCCTAAACATATTGTAGGCAGCGTAAAAGAGTCGTCTCCAGAAAGAACCCAAAACTTTTCATTGTTGTTTTTCCGAGGAATGGCAATTTCTCTTATTACATCGCCAACTTGATTAATGTCGCCCGATGATTCCTTTACGCCCGCGATATTCTTAAAATTCGCGATTTCCCTTAAAAGCGGTGTCGGGATATTTCTGCCCGTGCGTGAGGCGATATTGTAAACGATGATAGGGATGCCTACGTTTGCGGCAGCCTCAAAGTGGCGGATAAGCCCGTCATCATTTGGTTTGTTGTAGTAAGGAGTTACAACAAGAGCCGCGTCCGCGCCCTTTTTTTTCGCGCGTTCAACATACTTGACCATGTGCCTTGTGTCATTGGAACCTGCGCCTAAAATGATTGGGATTTTTCTTCCCGATTGCGAAGCTGCCGCCGCTTCTTCTACAGCGATGTCGATGAGTTTATCTTCTTCTTTATCATCAAGCGTGGGGTTTTCTCCCGTTGTTCCCAGCGGAACAATTCCGTCTATCCCTTCCGTTATCTGAAACTTTATGAGCCTGCGGAAACCTTCGTAATCAATTTCCCCTGACTGCGTCATTGGCGTAACAAGCGCTGTAAACGCGCCGCGAAACTCTGTCATATCTTCTCCTTAAATAATTCCTTCATCATATCATCAATTGTAAAAACGCCGTGCCGCTTCTGCGCTGTCAGCCACTGCGCCGCGCGTATCGCGCCGAAAGCGAAACCTTCCCTGTTTCGCGCGGTATGCGTAATTTCAATTGTATCCGCCATCGAATCAAAAAACAAGCTGTGAGTTCCCGGAACGCTTCCCATACGCAGGCTCGGAAAGTGAAATTCGTCCGCTTCAGGTTTGCCTTTCTGCGTTTCCCAGACAATTTTCTTTTTGCGTTCAATGCGCGAAAGGACTCCTTCCGCTAAAATTTTCGCGGTTCCCGAAGGGCTGTCAATTTTTTTATTATGATGAGCTTCAAAGCCGCCGGTGTCGTACTCGGAAAAATTATTCATGAGTTCCGCCGCGTACCATGCGATGCGGTAAAACATATTCACTCCGATTGAAAAATTAGAAGCCCATAGTAAAGAGCTGCCGGATTTTTCGATCATTGTTTTTACTTTATCCATTTGGTCATACCAGCCCGTAGTTCCGATTACCGCGGGAATTTTTCTTTCCGCTAATGCGAGAATATTCGCGAAAGCGGTATCAGGCTGGGTAAATTCAATTGCCGCATCAATGGATGAAAAATCAGCGTCGGCGATAGTTTTTGCGGTTTTTTGTCCGTTTACAGTGTTAGGTGCAAACGGGTCTACAACGGCGGCGACAATATGTCCCTGAGAAATGGCGATCTGCTCAATCATCCTTCCCATCTTACCGTACCCAATCAAAGCAATATTCATATATATATTCCTTATTCGCGCTGAGGGGTTATTGATTTATTCATTGGGTTTTTCCGCTTCGTCAAAAAAATCCAAATGAAGCGATTTAACTGTTTCTTCGGCTTCGTTTTCATTGACAATAAAGCTGATATTCACTTTGCTCGCGCCCTGAGAAACCATCTGCACCGTAATGCCCAGAAGCTGGCAGATTCTGAACGCTCTTGAAAGAATTTCTGATGAGCGTTTAACGTTCCCGATGATTGAAACAATCGCTTTCCCCGTTTTTACTTCCACGTTCGCGATTTTACTCAGTTCTTTTTTAATTTCGCCCAGATCGTAAGACGCGTCCAGAGTAATAGAAACCGACACTTCGCTTGTCGCGACCATGTCAACGGAAACATTATACTTCGCGAATACCGCAAAAACTTCCGATAAAAATCCGTACTGACCGAGCATCCTTGTAGAAACAATGTCAACTAACGTTACTTTATGTTTTGAAGTAATGGCGCGCACCGGAGGGCTTTTCTTCGCCGATGTCAAAGTTTGTTCAATGCGCGTTCCCGGAGCTGTAATGTTATACGAATTTTTTACAAGCACCGGCGTTCCTGTTTTCATGCACGGCTGCATCGCGCGCGGATGAAGCACCTGAGCGCCGAAGTACGCAAGCTCCGCGGCTTCGTCATAAGTGACATTCTGAACAGGCTTCGCGGTTTTAACGATCCTCGGATCCGCGGTCAGTATTCCGTCAACATCTTTCCAAACCTGCACTTCTTCGGCTCTGCACGCAGCCGCAATCATCGTTGCTGAAAGATCAGAGCCGCCCCGTCCAAGAGTGGTGATATTTCCTTTCTCGTCTTTCGCGAGAAAACCCGTAACAACAGGCAGCACATTTCCTTTTATCAGCGGCAGGACTTTTTCAGGAATTAGATCCCAGCTTTCTTTTAATATTTCTGCCTGAGTGTAATTTGAATTTGATAGGAACCCAAGCTCCCACGCGTCAAAAGCGCGGGCGTTCATGCCGATTGATTTTAAGTAGCCTGCGGCAATTCTCACGCTGAGGCGTTCGCCGAAAGAAACAAGATAATCTTTCGTTCTCGGAGACAGCTCTCTGATAAGCGCGATGCCCGATAAAAGACGGGACAGCTCGTCCACTAAATTGTCAATTTCTTTTTGAATTGGAAGTTTTAAACCTTTAACTGTCGCTATATGAAGTTTTTCAACCTGAGAAATACTCACTTTTCCGTCTTTTAACGCCAAATTTCCCGCTTCCAGCAGATGATCCGTTGTATCACCCATTGCAGATAACACAAGAGCCGGTTTTTTTTCCATTTGAGTTTTTACAATATCGGCGACATGCTTCAGCCGTGACGCATCCGCTACAGAACTTCCGCCGAACTTCATTACGATCATGATCTTCTCCTTAATTCATTTTACTGATTTTTATATTAATGAGCAATAACGGCATCCCGCACTTTGACCTGCTTGATTGGAGTCGAGGATAAATATAGATTACTAATAAATTTAATAAATTATTTTATTGATGATTTTCAAATTCTATAATAGAATTTATTATCCTAAAGACCTGATATGTGTTTTTAGGGATTTCTTCTATATTATGGAGGTTTGTATGGCTTTGAATGCATTAAGCGTCTTATCGGGAATTGGAGCGGCTGCCGCAGGTTTGGCAGGAGAAAAGGTATCGGCAAAAACCGGGGCAATTCCGGGTTTGGATATAGCGACAATCCTTCCGGCGCTCATGGGGGGAGGAAAATCGGGCGGAGTCGGCGGTCTTTTGGGAAGTATCGCTTCTGCAGCGACAAAAGCAGGCGTGCTTAACAGTTCCAACATTGGGAAATTAGCGGAAATCGCAGGTTCGCTTTTAACGGCAAAGTCGGGAGCGGCAGCCGGTAAAAATACTGAGAAGGCGGAAGGCGCAGGCGGTATCGCCGGTTTGGCTGCGGCAATCATGGGCGGCTCCGGTGACGGCGCAGGTCTCGCGTCAATCGCGTCAATGGCGATGAAACTTGGAAAAACCGCCAAAGACGATAACTCGCTTTTAAGCATGGCTACAAGCTTAGGATCGACATTGAGCAGCAGCTTCGGTCTTTCATTCGCAGGGTCTGAAAAAACAGTTAACGCGCTTGATAAGGTGCTGGAACCCGATCCAAAAACCGATATTTTTAAGTCAATCTTAAAAGGGATTGTAGGGTAGTTGCATTTGAGGCGAGGGTTTAACTCCTCGCCTTTTTAATACCTTTTTTAACGCGAACCTGTAAAGATCTTGTTTGATAAATTCTATACAGCTCCGGTTTAATTTTTTTATCTTTCTATTCTTATAAAAGAAAGTTTTGCAGGCGATGTGCTATATTCTAAAACAATAGTTGATGTATTAAGAGGTATCCATTTAGCAATTCTTGCAGCTAGTTTGGCAGCAGTTCTGAGCGGTGTTGCAGCTGGACCAAGCGGTACTTTTGCTTTTTCCAAAAGATCAATAACTTCTTCAACAGCTCCTGACCAAACATGAGTTGTCTTTAGTTTAATAATATTTCCGTTAACAGTTTCTTCAAATGTGCAAATACCAGTCATGTAATTTTCTCCGTTTACTTTTGCTGTCCATGCGTCGCCGTTTAACTCAAATTTAAAATTCTTACCAACTAAGGGAATTGGAATTGCCGGTATTGCATTAATAATTTGTTGAATAGGCGATGCTGCACCAAGCTGCGCAGCTGGATTTTGTTGATTATCTTGTCCTGAAGAATTTCTTTGATTCTCTGTCTGATTTTGATTGTTTTCATCCTTATTGGCTAAATTCGGAACTAACTGATTTTGTTCATTTTCGTACTTTTTGACTATATTCGGCGGTATTAATTTTAAGTTTTTAACAGCATAAGAATTACCTTGTTCTGCGGCAGCTTTCCACCAGTAATATGCCATTTCTTTATGACCACCATTTCGGAGATAAATATTTTTATTATAATAAAGACTGCCTAAATTATTTTGAGCCCGAGGATATCCTTTCACCGCCGCCTTTTCATAACATTTTTGCGCTTCCTTGTAGTTAATTTTTGTGTTGTACAAACCATTATAATATATCCAACCCATTTCAAATAATGCCGGAGCGTAATTAATATCTAATGCCTTTTGTAAATAAGGCATACCACTGTCAGGTTCTTTACTATCTCTGTAGACTATCCATAATTCATATTGCGCGGGCGTATTATATAAATCAGCGGAATTTATTAATTTTGGCATCCACACTTCTTTTGATTCTTCCATTCTCCGTAAATGTAAGTAATCCATATATAAAGCAATTCCTTCGTTATTGTTATTTCCTTTATTGAACTCATTTATTTGATATTCTAATGCATAGATTCTAAGCCAATACCAATAGTAGTCATTTCCTGCCGTTGCTTTTCTATAAAGCTCCATGGCTTTAGGTAGATCTTGCTCTACGCCTAATCCTAACCAATATAATAACGCTTCTCTTACAGCATATTGACTGGATAGTTCTGCTGCTTTTTTCCAATGAACTAAAGCTAGGTTATAATCTCCTAATTTGTAGAAAACAAAGGCAATACTATCATAACAATCAGGTATAAATTCAGATTTTTTTTCTCTTTCATAGATTTCTATTGCTTTATTCGAGTATTGCACTGCTTCTTCATAGTTTCGAAGCGTTTTTGGTCCTGTATTATATATTCTGCCAAGGTTACGGTACGCTCGTCCGGTGTTTGAGTTACTTACTGTAATACATTTTTTATATTCATCTATCGCTTTGTTATATAACCTTAATACTTCTGTGTCTGTATCGCCGTATTTTTCCATTCTTTTCCATGCTAAATCATGATATTTTAGAGCGGCTTGAAAATCCCCTCTTTGCAAAAAGTCTTCGATATTCCCGATTGAAGTACAGGAAAAAAATAAAAATATTATGAAAAAATGGACAATATTCTGATAAATATTTATATGTTTTACATTATAAGTATTTTTTCTTAAACCTTTTATCAACAGAATTTTTTTCATAATAAGATCTCCTTAATTATTGTAAATCTATCTTTGAAATATCAAAGATAGATATAGTAATAATATATCATATATCAATGTTTTACAATATCTGCTCAATGATATTTCATATAATTCTAAATGAGATATGAGAGGAAATTTCAGAGAAAATCTAAGAAAAGAGCTGGATTATCAGGGCATGTTGGTAAAAGAACTTAGTGCAAAAACCGGTATTCCTGTCGCTACATTAGATTGCTATTTAGGTGCCAGGGCGACTGTCCCTTCTGTTGAAGCTGCTTTTAAGATTGCCCAAGCCTTGCAGGTTTCTGTTGAATATCTTGTTGCCGGTGAAGATATAAATAATGATAAAAAACCTTTAAAACTTAATCGTGATGCAAGGGAGCTTATCAATTATGTTGAGTTCCTCAATATTGAACAATGCAGAGTAATTCTTAATCTGGTAAATAGTTTTAAAGTTTTATCACATTCAAAAATATAAAACCTAAATTTCTTTCTTAACTATATAAAAATTTTTAATCTCTAACTAAGGAATATTTAAGTAACACTAAGTACTGTAAACAGCTTAATCTTCCTTTAATATTTTTACGGAAAAAGGTTTCATCATTATTTGATGATTGCTGACACACTCTCCTGTAAATAAATCGATCAATCTTTTTTTACAATGAGAGTAAAAGTTTAATTCTTCATCGCGGCTTGCGATATTTACAGCGATAAAAATTCTTTCGTTTTCGTAACTGCGTTCAAAAATGAAAGGGCGGTTATATTCCAAATAGATTTGTTTATAAACGCCGTATTTTAACGCTTTTTCTTTCTGCCTTAAATAAATCAGCCTGCTGATATATTCCGTAAGCCGCGTACTGTAATTAAACCGGTTGTCGATATTGATATACGGTCTTAATGAATGATCCGAACCGTGTTCCTTTACCCCTGTGATGCCCCACTCGCTGCCGTAATAAACGGAAGGAACGCCGGGCAATGTAAAAAGAAGAGCGTATAACGTATTTAAGTATGCCGGATTTGAAACGTTACTCGCAATCCGGCTCTGATCATGATTGTCCAAAAATGTATAAAGCGGCAGTCCGTTATCGGGAACAGACGCGGAGAGACAGTACGCCAGCTCGTATAAATTATTGTCATTATGGCTT
>JGI24695J34938_10003431_pt1 | contig 11093 bp, 7 predicted proteins | sample TergutCo191P3_FD_34938 | JGI IMG/M metagenome (IMG submission 34938) | reverse complement strand
TATTAACGCCATTCGCGAAGCGAAGGAGCTACGCACACTTTTATTAAACCCAGCCATCCTAGCCGTCAGGGCTTTGCGCTCACGCCTTGGCGGCGCTTTTTAAGCATTTTTTTAAAATAATTTCTATTTTCGGTCTAGTTTTCTTCGAAAACTCAAATTACTTCGTAATTTGTGACTCAAAAGAAAAAACAGAGTTTTTTTCTTTTGAGTCATGCGCCACGCATGCTCGCGCCATATAAGGGTACAGAATTTTCACTCCCGAAAGCTCTGTCCAAGCTGTCTTTTGACGGTTCGGAATGAAACCCTATATGGAGATTTATATGGACACAAATGTAAACAGAAAACACAAAGACAGCGTGTTTTCACTACTCTTCGGTTCACCGGAGATACTTCGGGAATTATACTCAGCTATTGAAGGGATAGAAGTCCCTGCTGATGCAATCGTAGACATCAATACCCTCTCGGATGCTCTTTTTATGACCAAGATCAATGATTTATCATTCACTATCAATGACAGAATAGTAGTCTTAATTGAGCATCAATCTACGATTAGCGAGAATATCCCGCTCAGGTTATTGATGTACATTGCGCGTGTATACGAGAAAATAATTGAGAGTAAAAATATCTATCACAGGAAACTTATAAAAATTCCAACGCCGGAATTTATTGTGCTTTACAACGGCAAAGAGAATTACCCAGACCATCAAGTACTTAAGCTTTCTACTGCTTTTAAGGACATTTCTGGCTTAAAGTTATTAGAAAACGCAGAGTTGCCTTTAGAACTGGTAGCTCACATTTATAACATTAAACCAGGACACAATTCTGAAATACTGGAAAAATGCAAAACACTCAACAATTACAGCATACTAATTGGCAAAATAAACGAATACAATGAGTACTTACCTCTTGCTGAAGCAGTAAAAAAGGCTGTACTATACTGTATAGAGAATAATATCCTGAAAGAGTTCTTGGAAAGTAATAGTTCGGAGGTATTCAATATGTTAACCGATGATATAACCATTGAAGAGATAGCTGAGATTCGTTATGAAGATGGTCGCGAAGAAGGTTTTGAAATAGGCATCGAGCAAGGTATTGAAATAGGTCAAGAAAAGAGAGATAAATATTTCATCGACCTAATTGATCAAGGACTCTCCGTCGAAGAAATTAAACAGCGTCTGACGCAAGCCTAATTAGTCTCTGTAATCAAACCGTTGTTTGACAGAAACAGCGGCTGTCATCAGACTTTTTGCAAAATACCCGAAGATATGTTAAAATTCAAGAAGATGTACACTAGGGAAATGCTGCCTCCAAGATTCTCTCCTGTGGAAGACGGAAATCCGGTTATCGGGACATGGGACAGCGCTTTTGAACGGGTGGATTTACAGGAAATCAGGAAACCTTTCAGCTTTCCCATACCGCGCTGGATGAGGGATTATCGTATAAAAGAAAGGCAGTCTTTCAGCGCGCACAATGATTCATATCTGCTGGAAGCGCTCTTTTGCGATATGAAAATATACCAAATGGCGCAGATTACTTTGTACGATAAGGAAAATGAGCAAAAATTCATTTACAGAGAAATTAAACCCGCCGCAGGCTGGAAACTTCCGAATAGTCTGTCAAACTCGTCGCTGGATAGTCATTCTATGGGTTTCTTTTTCCGCATCCATAGCTGGCTCGACGCTGACACGGTAAAGCTCGATATCAATATAGACGCGGCGAAAAAAAGGTCTTCTCTGGCAGTCCATCTTACGTACAACATCAGTAAACAAGCTGCGAGTCCAATGGCAGTATCGCTTGGATTTTCCAAGAGGCGTACAATGTATGCGTATAAAACGCTGGCGCCGCTTTGGGGAGAAATGGTTTTTGACGGAAAACATATCGATTTAAAACAGGATTCCTGGTCGGGGTTTTTCTGCGACTATAAGGGATATTATCCGTACCGGACGCAGACAATTACATGCAAAGCAGCCGGTTTTGATGATGACAAGAAACGGTTTGGTTTTAATATCGCTGAAAATCAAACCAGAGAGAAAAATAAAAACAACGAAAACGCTTTGTGGCTGAACGGGAAATTAACGCCGCTTCCGCCTGTGATTATAACAATGCCTTACGGTCATGAAAATAAATGGGTTATTCAGGATATCGAAGGAATGGTTGATTTGACTTTTACGCCTAAATATTTAAACAGAAACGGAATAAAATTAATATTAACAAAAGCGGATTTTATTTCACATTTAGGGTATTATAATGGGGAAATAACAGATTCGGAAGGAATGAAAATACCGATAAAAAATCTATTTGGAATCGGAGAAAATATTTATTTGCGGGTGTAATTATGGCAAAGAAGGATAAGGGTATTTACGCTCCCGGCGAACTCAGCCGGGTCAGAGAAAAATTGGGCGTAGCGGATGACGCGGAAGCCAAGAAGATGATGCAGCTTCTCGGCGGAGAAGTTGGTTACGAACGAAGTCTGGAAGACGATCCGACGAAAAAGAAAGCGGAAAAATTTGAATCAGACAGCAGCAAAAAGAAACGCAGACGCATCGATCTGGCGCCGGATGATGATGAAAGCTCAGGCAGCTCCAAATCCAAAGCAAAACGTTCAGGACCGTATCCCGGAGATGATCCTTCAATTCCGGTTAGACTTCGTTACGGCGAAAGGGTAAAGATCGATCAATACGCGGGTCAAAGCTCGTTTGAAATAAAAACATCATTTCAGGTGCTTTCATCCATCTTTTCTTTTTTCAGGGATCCTGTAGATTATGTAAACCCCCGTTTTGTAACAATACGCATGAACGAGTATTATAATAAAATTGAAAAACTTGTAAACGCTACAAGAGGATTGATTCCGAAAAGTAACATCAAACGAAATAACCAGTTAAAAAGAGCGTCTCCTTTTGTATATAAAATTCTTGAAACAATACGCAGCTGGGATATTGAAACTCTCGCGAAAGGCATTGCCGAACTGCAGGCGCATCCGCGTTCAATAAAAGTTTCCGATTTTTCAGTTGTTCTCCGCACAATTTACAAACCTATTTTCGTTCTTGATGAATTAAGCATCGATAATATTAAATCAGCTTTTAAACTTGTTTACAAAATTTTGTACATAGAAAGCCCAATGGAAGCAAAAGAAAAATACCAGGAAATAATCCGCAACATTATCGCCTCAATCGCGGAAATAAGAAGAAATGTTCAGTTTGGTCTTTATCCGCTTCTTATGAAATCAATATCGGATCGTTTTATTCCGTTTGAGCGTTTCTTTATTGAAAGACGAAGACGTTATATGGCTTTTTTGAATGCGACAGAAACGGAGCAATTAAACGCCGCTGATTTAAGTCCGCAGCAGATAGAAAGCCTTGATGTTGAAGCATTGCAGAAAAGCGCAAAAGAAGATGAAGCTGAAGAAGCGCTCCCGGATGAATACGATGAAACACAGGATGTAAATGAAAACGCGGAACCTGAAGAAGATCCGAATGATCCGAAAGTAATTGAAAAAAAAGCAAAAGAAGAAGCGGTAAAAGCCGAACGCAAAGCTCTTGAACAGGGACGCACCGCGCTGGAAACTGTTTTCCCGAAAGCCGGATGGAACAAACTTGATGAATTCCCGGATTTATATCCTTATTTCGCTGACATTTACAACATGAAACACGGCTATGAACTAATAGCTCCTACGGACCCGCTTCAGCAGGTCGCGGTATTACTGCATATGTTAGACGATCTTTTTATCGGCATGCGTTATGTGAATTTCAGTACAATTGTCGGCTCTGACGGAAATGTTGTAAAGATAAACGACGAGCTGTACGACACTTTAAGCAACTGGCGCAGATACATAGAAGACAGTTTTTCAAGAGATTATCTTCCGCGTTTAAACGAATATTGCCGCCTGCTGGAAAATTCGGAAGATTCAAGATCAACGCCTTACGCGAGAAAAAATATAAATGAACTCCACTGGATTAAACGTTTATATTTTCTTCCGTACTATAAATTTGAATCGATAGGTCCTCCTCCTTTCCAAAAGAAGGATATTGTTCCCATTTACAGTTCGGTCAGAAAGCTCCGCAAATATTTAACATCTGTCGCTATCGGCATTGAACAGGGAATGCGCGCGGGGGGCGCCGCGGCAAAAGCGCAATGCAAAGGAATTACAAATCCATGGGAAACGTACAATTTCCAGGTTCCAAATCCAATTTCTAAACGCCTCGATTTAATGCTTCCGCCTGAAAGAAAAATTAACGCAACGATTGTTTTCTTCACATTATCCGCTGTAACTGTTCTGGATTATATCGTAAACAGCGAAAATAGCTGGGCGTATTCAAGCCGTCCCGGACCTCTTTTCAGAAGTGTAAAGAACGAAGGCATAACTCCTGTGTTCGGCGTAGACGAAAAATTAGACGCGGATAAAATTTTTAAAGACTCTTTAAAGAAAGGTTAGCCGGAAGCTAGACAATAGTTTTTAAAAGTGAAACTAATATCCTCTATAATAATAAAAGAAAAGTAAAATACGCTAAATTTTTGAATAATTTTACCGATAATAAGATTACTCGATTTAGACAGTATAAATATTTTGGAGGATAGCGGTGAAACATCAAAAAGCATTAAAAGCGCGAAAAACGCTCATAAACTCCGTAATTTTTGTAATTGTGTTAATTGCGTTTAATTTGTCCGCAATGAGCTGCGCCACAGCTGGAAGCCGTTTTTCTCCCGCTGAAATAGACATTAAAGCAAAAGCGACTCCGCAGGGAATATGCCTGACATTTGAAAATATACCGCCTGAAACAAAACGCATTTTTGTTTATTTTTCGTACTTTAACGGAATTGATGAAATTTCTTTAACGCCGATGGGTTATGTTTCTTCATTTTCTGATTTAAGAGACAGTTCGTTAGAACAATTAAAACAGACAGGTATGGTAATTTTACCTGTTGAGCAGAAAGGTCAAATATATTCTATAGGGATAATTATTCAAAATGAACATTATGAAGATATTGCTAAATGGATCCATTTAGATTGTGTGGCCGATAATGGCAAGTATTCAGAAATTATATAATAATTGGCGCTATTACCGTCTTGGGCGGGATGATTATAAATTATCCATGGAAACAGCGTTTGCAAATAATATTCAGGCTCTGCGCTGGGCAAATTTTGTTTTTTTTATTTTGGCTCTTCTTTTTTCAATTTTTCCTGTTATAACCGAAGATAATTATATTAAAGCCGGATATTATTTTGGCACTGCTGTAGCCGCTATATTAATTTTTTTTACCGCAGGCGCGCAAACCAGAAAGCAAAAAAATGAAAAACAAATAAACCGGATATTTATTAATTCGCTGATACTGCTGTATTATATAAATGTAATGTTTTTTGGTTTATATCTGGCTGTATGGGCGGAACCGGAAAAAATTGCGGGTTCTTTTATAGGTATTTTTATTTGCGTATTATTTCTCTTTAATATCTCGCCTGTATTTTACCTTAGTCTTACGCTTGCTACATTGGCTTTTTATATAACGGCTATAATAAATGTTAAAATACCTTCAGTCTGGAATTATGATATTCAAAACGCTTTTTTCGCCGCCGCTATTGGATTAATTTTCGGCTGGCAGATTATTATGAACAGAATAATGATGCTGTCAAACGCCAAGAAATTAAGCGAAGAAAACAGAGTTGATGAATTGACAAAATTAAAAAATCGCAGGGATTTTATGAGTACGTTCCAGCGTTTTATTACAAATTACAGGCAGACGGATAATTTTTTATGCATCGCTTTAATAGATATTGATTGTTTTAAAAATTACAATGATCATTACGGTCATCCTCAGGGAGATGAATGTCTGCGAAAGATCGGAAATGCTTTTATTGAATTAAATAAAACTGACGGCATATACGCGGCACGGGTCGGCGGAGAAGAATTTGCCCTGTTATGGCATATTGATAAAGTATCGGACGCTAACGATTTTGGCTTGCGCATAAATGAAACAATAAGAAATTTGAATATACCGCATGAAAAATCAAAAGTTGTGCCGTTTATAACGGTAAGCGTTGGAATACATGTAGCAAAATGCGGTATTCCTCATGACATAAAAAATTTATACAATTTGGCTGATAAAGCGCTTTACGCGGCGAAAGGAAACGGACGAAACTGCACCGTTGTAAATTCATATATTTAAAACAGACATTCAGTAAAACTTTCTAATTACAAATGTAAATTATATCGGGAGCATCTGCGTATCTACGCCCAGGGCTTTTGCCGCTTCATCAGCTTTCTTTATTCCCGCGATAATAACAGGTCCAGATGAGCGTTTTAAACCTAAAGCGGCGAACGCAGACGCGATACTCGCGGATGAAAGAGAAATTAATCTTTCAAGCTTGTTTTTTCTGTAATTATCTTCGATGCCGTAAAGAAATCTGTAAAAGTCAACAAGACCGTCTTCTGCGGCTGTACGCGGACGCGTCTCTTTAGAGTAACAGCCGATGATTGATTTTTCAAGGTAATCTTCGCTTCCGCTGTGCTGCGAATAACTCTGCGAATCATTCTTTAAAATCGCGTTAAAAATATCCAGAGAGCGCAGCGGATTCGGATCGCGGTAAGTGGCAAAAGACATGCTGTTTTCAAGTCCGTCGCTGTTTACAAAAGCTCCGTACGCGCCGCCTTTCATGCGAATATCTTCCCAAAGCGCGCCTGTACTAAGCTGATGCGTTAAAACATTTTCCGCTATTTGCTCGATGGTATCAAAAGGCGCTGAGTTCAAAGTGAGCGCGGCGAAACCTACTTGAAGGGATTTTGAAGCAAATACTTCCGGTTTTGAAATATTTTCAAGCGAATCATGTATATTTCCTGCCGTGTTCAAAGAAGAGTGCCTCGGCTGCGGCGGACCGAATATTCCAAACCTTTGCGAAATTTCCGCGCAGGAAATATGAAGCGCCGGCGCGCCTCCTGTAATATTAGCAATTAATCCGGCGGTTTTTATTTTTTCCTGAATGTATTTTAACTTTTTAATTATTTCGTCTGTATCTAGTTTCGCAAGATAATGGACAAACTCAATCTGTGAAATACCAGCCCATTTTTCTTCTACTCTTTTTGAACGCGAATTATTACGTCCTGCTCTTCCAGATGAATACATGTGTCCCATCGGCGCAAGGCTGGAATCGATTTCACTTTTCATTTCCAAAACAAGATCGTTAATGCGTCTTTTATCAGAGAAGTCCGCTTCGTTAATTAAACGGAGAGCCAAATCAAGCGACGGCGCGATTTTTTCATCCAGACATTTTAAACGAAAGAGTATCCAGTCACGTCCCGCAAGATCAAATTTGCCGGAGGCGGTTTTTAAAAACGCCGGAGTATCTTTTACAGCGGATCCGGTGTGCAGCAGCGCGAGAAAACCTCCGACAGTACGCGCAAGTAAACTCGATACTTCGCCGTAATCAATTCCGGGAAGTCCGACAGAAACTACCGTTCTTGCGTAAAATTGAAACCACGGATAATCTTCCTGCGGAAAAACATCCATCGGAAAAAACAAGTCGATGTATGTTATTCCGTTTGTAAATAAGTCGTGGCATAAAGCCGGCACTCCGCGCAGGTCTTCATGCCTGCGGTGAATTTTTTCAATCTGGGAAGATAAATCATTTCGTGAAAGATGCGGAATGGACGCGAGCGCTTCCGGTGAGTCAGCTTCACTTTGAATTTTTTCCAGCTCGTCAGATTTTTCAATAATATGTTTACGATCGTCTTCGCTGAATTTGCTTTCTTTGTCCGCAAGTTTTTGTGAAAGTTTTTCATCTTGTATATGAATGAAATCTTCTTTTGGTTCAAGTATAACAAGAGCGCGATGCGGATTATTTAAAAAATATTTTTCCATAAGCGACTCAAAATATCTTTTATCGGCGGTAAGGTTTTCTTTTAATTTATTAATCGCATCCTGAATCAAAAGGCTTTCCCATGGTTTGCATCCATGCAGCCACGCGCGCAGAGACCTTCGCATCCAGACAAGAGAGAAAGGACCGCCTGAACGGCGTATTTCTTTCTGCGAAAACTCAAGCGCAAGAAGCGCTGCCTCAATTTCTTCCTGCGGAATACCTTCATTTACAAGGCGGCGCATTTCACCGGTAATGAGCGCTTCAACCTCTTTGCTTTTTTCTTCAGCATCGCTTTTAACGCCTTTTAAACCAGCCACAAAAAGAATCTCTCTGATTTCGCCTTCAAGTCCTGATACAGGAGTAATATCTTCGCCGATACCGGATTCAATTAATTTCCTGGTTAATGGAGAGCCGTCATGCCCCAAAAGAATTTCCGTAAGAGCAGCTAACGCTATGTTTTCATTTACATCTGTGACATCGGAACAAAGCCATGAAAGAAAAATTGTGGATTTGCTTTCATTTCCCGCAGGACATGGAATGGAAAATTTCTTATTTTCATTCCATCTTTGTGTTTTAGCGATAGGTTCGCAGGCGGCGCCGCCCGGGATTTTTGAAAAAAACTCATCATCTAAAAAAGAAAGCTGCTTTTCTGTCGGAATATTTCCCGCGAGAAAAACTTTGCAATTAGCGGGTGAATATCTTGTGCGGTGAAAATCCTTGAAATTTTCATATGTCAATTCGGGGATTTCAAGAGGATCTCCGCCGGATTCAAAAGCATAAGCGGTGCCCGGCATTACAGCTTTAACAGACCAATGACCCGCGTACGCGTCCAAAGAAGAGTACGCTCCTTTCATTTCATTGTAAACAACGCCTGTAATCGCGAGCTTTCCGTCCTGATACTCAAGCCTGTGACCTTCCTGCAAAAATGTCCATTCCGGAATCAACGGACGGAAAACCGCGTCTCCGTAAACTGACATCAAATTAAAATAATCATGCTCATTGGTAGAACTCGCGGGGTACACTGTTTTGTCAGGAAATGTCATGGCGTTTAAAAAAGTCTGAAGGCTCCCTTGAGCGAGAACAATGAACGCGTCTTTTAGCGGATAACGTTCAGAACCGCATAAAACAGAATGTTCTAAAATGTGAGCGACGCCTGTGTTATCCTGCGGAAAAGTCGCAAAAGAAAATGAAAAAAGATTTTCGATATCGTCATTCAATATGTGGAAAACTTCGGCTCCGCTTTTTTCATGTTTTGCCCAAATGCCCTGCGCTTTTAATTCATTAAGTTCCGCTATGTCCAAAATGACAAACCCGCTGTCAAGTTTTTGACCTTTAACTAAATTCGTTTTGCTCATACAACTACATCCTCGTCACTGTAAAGTAAAATCTCTCCGTTTTCGCGGGCAAATCTGAACCATGCAAGAAATTCTTTTGCGGCTGAATCGCAGTCGCGCTTTGTTACAGCGCCGAGTATTTCAGATTCTTCGCGTATTAACTGCCTGCGTCCGGCGGAAATACAAGACATGATTTTTTCATAAAATTCATTGTTTCTGCCTTTAATTAATACCGCGATTTCTCGTTCTGTCATTGTTTTTAATTTATCCTGAATAGGACGGTCGGCGGCTTCAATTACATCATCAAGCGTATAAAGTTTTTCTTTTAAATTCTGACCAATCTCCGGATCTTCTTCTTCAAGCTCGTTTATCAGCCTGTCGCCGAACGCGTAATCGCTCTGTTTTAAAATTGCAGCTAATGCTTTCATGCCGTCGATTTCAATATCCTTCGAGCCGCTGCTGATGTGTCTTGCTTTTTCTTTCAGCGCCGCTGCCACCTGCTCAAGCACTTCGGGAGCCACTTCATGCTGACGGGCGACGCGCAGAAGAATATCAGCCTTTCTGCCTGCCGGAAGTTTACTTAAAGCGTCTGCTGTAAGTTTTGGCGGCATTCTGGAAAGTATCAAAGCCGTAGTCTGCGCTGATTCATTCTTCAATAACATGACAAGCTGTTCTGCGGAGAATTCTTCCAGAAAACTAAAAAAATTTTCTTTTGTTTTTGGAATTGCTTTATTTAAAATTTCTTCGCCTTTTTCAGGCCCTTTGGCTGCGTACAATATGCGCCGCGCGGCTTCGACGCCTCCGCGCGCTGAACCAGAATAAACGTAAGGATGTTTACCAATGCCAAGATTTGAAAACAGGGAATGAAACTCATTAAGGATTTCATCTCTTTCTTCGGGATGAATTACTTTTATAAACGCAATTTCTTTTGAAATTTTTTCAACCTGTTCAGGATCAAGTTCCGCAAGAATTTCAGACGCCCGCTCACTCCCGATTAATATTAAAAATTTCGCAACTCTTCTGCTTTTCGATTCACTCTGCGGTTTTTCAGTCTCTCTGATAACAGGCGCTTTTGGTTTTTGGTTAATTACAGGTCTCGTTTCTTTCAGAAAAACAGGCGGCTCTGTGACAACAGCCGGATTCATTGTTTTTTTATACATCTCGACGCCGTGCCGCAGCATATTCCCCATAATCAAATATTGTAATATAATTATCTACTAATTAATAGATGCGGATAGGATTAAAATGAACAGAAAAATCGCCATGCTGTTGTTTATTGCTGTTTTTGGATGTATAAATTCATGCGGAAGCAGACAATCATTACAATCCATGCGGGCAGATGATAATATAAATAATTATAACATTGAAACTGAAATTGAAGCAGAAACGCCTGTGCCTACAAGAGCCGAACTTGTAATGAGAGCGGTCTTCGACGCGTATCGTGAACACATGGAAAAAATTGAATTCCGCAATAATGACTGGGCTGTTTTACTGCGCGGCACATGGTTCTATTATGCCGGCGGAAGAATGCTTCCCGAAGAAGAACTTAGCAACGAAGCAAATTACAGATCGCTTCAATTCTACAATTATCCGGCGAATCTTCCTGAATGGGTAAAACCAACTGATGAAGAGACAGAACGGTACAAAAGCTGGACAACGACAAGAAGCCAAACACAAATACGCCGTTCCAATTTTTTTCTAGATACGCTTTGGCAGGCGTCAACGCGCGTTCAGACAGAAAACAACATGGTTAGAATTACATTCCTCGGAAAACGGACAAATATTCATAAAGACATTCAGGAAACACTGGCGCGCGTTGAAACCCGTATTCAGGAAATCGCAAAAACAGAAAATGAAGTTCAAACATGGATAAACAGTCTTAACCAGCTTGAAGGATACGGCTGGCGCAATAT
>JGI24695J34938_10003429_pt1 | contig 11097 bp, 4 predicted proteins | sample TergutCo191P3_FD_34938 | JGI IMG/M metagenome (IMG submission 34938) | reverse complement strand
AGAGTATATCCGGTAATTGTAAACCTTTCTCCGTCTGACAGTGACGGGAATGTATTTTCTTCCGGGCATCCGGCTTGAACATCAAGAACGATAACAGGAGCATTTTCGTCTACTACATCAATATGCCAAACTCTGCTCTTTTCTCTTGTTCTGTTAGTATCATAATCGGTATCTTCATAATCGGTTTTTCCGATAAAAGCGTCATATTTTCCTGTATTTGTATGCGGAGAAAGTTTAACATCCGCGACAACAGTGAATAAAACAAAAGCGCCGTAATCAGCGTCTAAATTTCCCGTTTGTAAATAAACGAGTCTTTCATCCAATTTTTTACCGTCAATCAATTCTTTAACAGGTTCGCTTTCATTTTGGTTGTATCTGTCATATTTCCAGTTATACACAGGCAGCGGCGGATCATTTTTTAGTCTATTGCGCAAAAAGGATAATTTTTCATTGTCTGTTGCTCCTGTAATTGTAACGCCCGAAGCAATTTCCCTATCTCCGTCCCATTGTTCTTTTGTAAGTAAGCCTGCATAAGCCCATAAAAGCTGATCGTCATCGAAGAACTCAACAGGAAGGGTTCCGCCCTTTGTGACAACTGTGCCGATTAACGGATCCAGTATGCCCTTAGGAATATCGGCATTCTCCCACATAACAAAGAAACCTTCTTCTTCTAAAAATTCTTCTTCGTTTCCGCTTTTGTCTATTGCGACAATCGCGACACGGTAATAATATCTCTTTCCGTTATAATAATCGGCTGTATAGTCTGACCATAATTTTTCTTCGCCTGCTGCAAGAAGATCAGCTTCGGTAATTGTCCAGCGCGGATAAAAAACGGAAGAACCTTCATCTCTTTCAAGTTCTAATAACGGTTNATTAATACCGCGTTCCACATCGAAAATATTAAGTGAAANAATTTCTATTCTGGTTTCTTCTTCGGATACTTTTCCCTGTATAGTGAAAAACCCGTTTTGATACGTGTTTGTATTTACGCTTCTTTCTCCGCGGGGATCTGATGTTTCCAGAGCTTTTAATTTTGGATAAGTTTCTAAATCAGTTTTTCTTATTGAAGTTCGATCAATCCACATGTCCTGAATGACCGGCGGCAGTAAATCGACAATTAAAGTAAGCGCGATTATCGACTCGTCTCCGGAATTTTTAGCTCTGTCATACGCGACAATTTCGACCATTATTTGCTCACGCGCTTCACGTTTATCATCGCAGCTATGGCAAACGAATGTTGGTTTCTTGTCTTCTCCGCTGAGGTTTACATGTCCGTTTATACATGTCCAGTCAATAAAATCCAATTTTATTTCCCATATACAGTTTTTTCTGTTACTGCCGATCAGAACCGCGTCAAACATTTTTTCCTGTGTTCGGGCATTGCGCATTATTATGCTTGTAACGCCAATATTGTCCGTCGCTGTACCGTAAAGTACAGTGTCTCCCTTGACGTAAAATGGCGTAGGAACAGGTCCTTCCTTGTCCCCTGATCTAAAACCGTTTAATAAAAGTCCAGGAGGAGTAAAATCTACGGGATCACCGAGACCCATGTCTTGCAAATCACACGCGGAAAAAACCGCGAGTAATACGAACGCAGCGATTATAAAAGTTTTAGAAACTTTCAATCTTTTAAATAAATTACTCATATTTATCTCCTGTCTTTTTCTTTAGAAAATATAGAGTCTTAAACCAATAATAATCTTGGGCAGCACGACATTTATGTCGAGCTCCTTTGCATTGACATCTGTCGGAACAAACCACAACTGACCTTCGGTGAAGAAACTGAATTGCCTGAAATTCTTTCTCTTTGGAATGATTACCTTTGGAAATTCAATCTGTAATAATAATGCCGCCATCCATGTAGATTCACCGCTCTGTGTGTATGTGCCCGGATATTTCGGGTTATCCATCTTAGTTATGTCAAACAACGAGAAGTTAGCGCCGATTGCGAATGAGGCGTACAGCCATTCAAAGTCGGGACCGAATATGCCGATGAACGGCAGGGTGTAAATATTCGCGAGAAGTTTTATACCGATAACATGACCGCCGTAACGTACTGGTCCTTCACCGCCCATCTTCTCATAAAGTTCCTGTGTCATAAAGCCGTAGTTAAACTGGACTTTGACATTGTCGTCAAAGAAGCTTAAGCCCATGGCTACGTCCATAAATGTCGCGCCGCCGCCGAACGGGATTACCGGAACATGAGGATTGTCCGGGAATAATATTTTCCAGTAAGGAGGTATTATCGCTTCAAAATATAAACCTTGCAGGAAGCCGGGTACTGCGTACATCGACTTGTCGCCGGGTCTCAAGTGATATGTCAGGCTGACAAGCTCGACATCATCTGTAGCTGACGCGGAGTAAGGAATTTCTTGATTGTATCTTTCTCCCATTCCCGGCGATATTAGCCGTATCACAGGGAAGGTCTTATCGATGCTAACCATCATTCTGGAAACAGCATACTCACCGTTTTTGAACCATGTTCTGACTATAATGTAGTGAAGCCCTTCCGGCATCAAACCGGTTTCCAAGCGGTAACGGTAATCAACATCTTTTCCTTGTTTTCCAAGAGTCTTTGTAAATGTTTTACCGTTATCAAAACTTATTTCCGTATAGTTGGGTGCTTTCGTTTTTATTTTCGCTTTATCGGCGCGATTCGTCTTCTTGTCAGCAAGCGCGGCGGCATCTTCTTCGTTCAGCGCGTAACCGTTGCGTCCGTAGAAATACGGTCTATCATACGCAAAGTCGCCGAAGGTGAAACTGTCAATCGTTACCCACGGTCCGGTAGAGTTGTAATCAATGTTGTAGGTTCTGGTTTGCACCATAGCGCTCGTTCCGAAGTTGCTGCGCACGAGAACTGTGTTTACTCCGTCGTTAAGATGTTCGCTGTTTAACGTAAAACGGAAATATCCGTTATCGTCGACATCAGCCGTATCCACGTCCCTTCCGTTAACTCTGATAGTTACCTCTGTCGCCTTGTCGGCTCCATCCGTAATACCGTACAGGTTGAATGTTCCGCTTACAGCTTCGTTTTCCAAAGGATAAAGAATCTCGATTGTGTTCTGGTATGTTCTGCGGGCAAGCTCGATATTGCTCGAAAGACGCGACTCGTTTCCGGCGCTGTCTTTTCCGATTACGGTTATATCGTAATAACCATCCTGAAGATTTGTAAGATTATAATTTTCTCTCAGCATTACATTAGGTTCAACCTTGCGGCTTCTGATATCATTCGGAATCGACTGACCTTCAAGACTGCGAATTTGAATCTCAACATCGGAAAGATTTGGGTCGAGTATTCTGCCCATTATGCTTAACCGTCCCGTTGAGCGCGAACCGTCGATAGGGCTGTCTAAAATAATTTCAGGCGCGGTGTTGTCAATATTGATCATGTTTACATACGTCGCCGGAACATCGTANCTGTCTACTACCCTGAGAAACACAACATGATTGCCGTCTTTTAAAATAGTTGTGTTAAATTGATATGTCCACGGAACAGTTTCACTCGCGGTTCCAAAGTTGCCGCGCACCGGGTTGAAGGTAGTTCCGTTATCAACCGAAACATGTATCGATTTNATTCCGTTCCTATCGGAAGAACTTCCTCTCAGTTCAACTCCGCCTCTTATAATTGTATCTACCTGCGGGTACGTCATCGTAGCGGCAGGCTCGGAGAGAGAAACCCTGAAGTTCCGAACAACCGGCTGGCTTCTTACTCCGTAAATATCTTCGGCAATTACGGTAACAGTATGCGCGTTATCCGTAAGGCTCAAAAGCGAAACCGGAAAACTAAAACCGTTCTGAGCGTCGATTGTCAGCCACGCCCCGGAATCAATTCTGTACTGAACGTTTTTAATTCCGTCATCATCGAACATAACGCCCGACACTATAAAATCATTTGTGATAACTTCGTTTTCCTGCGGAAGAATAATCTGCGCGACAGGTACGTCCGCCTGTTGATCGATTACAAACTGCCATGAACTTATCTCGGCTGAATTACCCGCTTTGTCCGTAAACGTAAAACGCATACCGCTATCAAGGGGCATCTGGATCGAATCCATGAGAACCTCGATAAAACGCGGAGCGTAATCGAAGTACCATGAATTAGCGTTAAACACTTCTCTTGTTATCGCAGAAGCGCCCGCTCTTGCAGGTCTGTTGTAAGTGATTGTGTTCAACTCTCCCGCTTCACTGATATCAAACGCGATACGGATAGTTCCGTTCACGCTCGCGTCAGCAATCGGCATAATAAGTGCGGCTGCCGGCGCCTGTGAATCTTTTAATACCGTAAAATCTTCGACAGAGAATTTTCCCGAGTCGTTGGTCGCTTTTACTAAAATACAAACCGCGCCGTCATCAACTCCGGCAAGATCGATTGTCCTTGTGTAATCTGTCGATACTGTTCCGAAACTGCGCCAAGTTTCGCCCATGTCAAGCGAATATTCAACGGAAGCGACTCTGTTTCTGGATGTAACATTAAAACGCAGGTTGGCTGAATTTCGCACCCAGCCGTAATTCGTGCCTTGCATCGAAATTCTCGGTCCCGAAAAATCTGCAACGATTCTTATCGGTGAAGATTGACGGGTGCCTGCGTCTGTTTGCAGGCTCAGTGTCAGAGGACCTGCTTCGCCTTCGCTCACTGCTCTGAGTACAACTCTGCCCCTCTCATCAACTTCCGCTCTGACATTGCCGGAACCTGTCCCGGACACATTAACGCTTCTTATCTCCGCAGAAGCAACGCCGTACACCACATCTTCGGAGTCTCCAAGAAGAACTCTGCCGTCGTTGAGTCTGTTCGTTTTTGCCCATTCAAACTGGAACGGCATCGTAGATCCGTCGTTCGGCAAAGTGTTATAGAAAATAAATTCTTCCATGTTGATATCACGCCCCTGCCTGTCTGTTGCGGTAAAAGTGATTCTTGTTGAACCGCCCTGAATATTGTCAGGGAAGGGAATTGCAGCGGTAAATGTGTTTCCCGATCCGCTCAAACGCAGCGGAACAGGCAGGTTATCGCCGACTGCGACATACGCTGTCGCAGGAGCCGCCGATCCTTTGAATGCGACAGTCATCGACATTTTTTCAACGCCTATCTGCACTCCTGTCCGTTGATTCATAATCGGTATCGGTCTTATCATCATGCCCGAGTAGAAAGGCATAGTCGTTTTCCCGACCGTAATACTTACAATCGAAGGAACAGGAGAAGGAGGAGAAACGATGATGCCCTTAACCTGAACTTTAGGTCCTATAACTCCGTTAATATCTTTTGCCCAAACATCAACCGCGTGAGTTCCTTCGCGGACACCCGCGATACGGAGCTGAAAATTTTCTCCGCAGGGAATCTCAACAGCTTCTTGTCCGTTCAGCGAATAGAAAACAGCCGCGGCGCCGTCATCGTCGGAAATCGATCCGCTGACGACAATACCCACATCGCTGTTTAAAATTCCGGGAACGGGAGAATTCAATTTTACAATCGGAAGATCGGCTGCGGCGTTTACCTTATATTTCTGCCTTGTAACAGTAACATTGCCGGAAACATCTTCCGCGCGAATTTCAATATCGACTGACGATGCTTTTTGCCTGCGAAGATCGACTTCCGCAGACCACCAGTCATTACCGGGGAGTAAGTCAAACTCACCGCCGGCGAAACTTCCCGCTTTCCATTTTATCGATTTCAATCCGACAGGATGTTTCGCGTATCCGGCGATTCCGATAACGCCGTTAACTACCGCGCCCGGTTCGGGATAAACAATTTTTACATCCGGTCCCGAATTATTTACGAATAACAAATGCGCCGCGGTTCCCAAAGATTTTTTACCGTCTTCCGCCTGGAACCAGATTACCTGAGGTCCGTCTTCCAGCGTATTTGTTTTAATATTAACTTCCCAATGATATTCGCCTGTCCGGCTATTGTGTGACACTTTCGCAGGTAGATAACGTTCTCCGCCGTCCGTTGAATAACGGAAACTCGATATACCGTTGCCGTCTACAGCGGTGCCGCGAAGACGAATGCTTCCCGAAACAAGCGCGCCTGTTTCATGGCTTGTAACAGCTATTTCCGGTTTCTTCCGGTCAAGCGTCCAGTGAATAACGGCTTTTTTGTGTTGTTTTGGTTTGACCTTCATACCGTTCGCGAATTCGGAGGCAATGCCGGAAATACCTGTTATATCAGTACCCCATGCCGTAACCGTATAATCGCCGTCTGTCCATATATCCGGATTTGAAGTGTTTAAAAAATATGACCAGTAATCTTTTCCCGACGCTCTGGTTCTTACAAGTTCTTCGCCCCTGCCGTCTGTTCCGCGTTGGACGGTTAGTTCAACAAGATCAACGCCGTCATCATCAAAAGCGATACCGACAATATTCATATTGCCCTGAACATGCATCATCGGCGAAGGGTTAATAATTGTTACATTTGGAAGATCCGATACAGGATCAATGAAAATATTTTCAGGACCGGAAAGAGTGACATTTCCCGCTCTGTCCGTCGCGGCAAGATAATAATTGTACTTTCCGGGTTTTCTGTTTGAAGTATCAATTGTATCCGTAAAACCTGCCGGATCCTCGGCTGATCTGTTAACCTCTTTGCTGCCGCCTGCCCATAAACTGCCGCAGACAAAAACAAGTACCGTCAGAATCATCAGACATTTCTTAGCCATTTCGTCCCCCTATTTTCGTCATAATTTCCACATATATACGTATACTTAACAGTATTATGCAAACTTATACCTAAAATCAAATAGTGCACAAAATAAAAATGTCTCAAATATCCCAAATCACAACCAACACATAGCTCAATATATCAAAATACAAAAATAAATACTAGTGATTCAGGGGGTATATTGAGATTTTTTATCACCTCAAAATAGTCGATTAAAAAACGGAAATATGCTAGGATTAAGGCGGATGTACACTAGGGAAATATTGCCTCCTATAGCCTCTCCCGTAGTTGACGGCAAACCGGTCTTTGGGACATGGAATAGGGCTTTTGAAAAGGTCGATTTAAAGGATATCCGCAAACCTTATCAATTTCCTCTGTTAAATTTATTAAAAGACTGCAGGATAAAAGAATGGCAATATTTCAATGTTCAGGACAATGCTTATCTGTTGGAAGCCGTTTTCAGCAACTTTAAACTTTATAAAATAGCTCAGATTTTCGTTTTCGATAAAGAAAGCGGTAAAAAGTCGGTTTTTAGGAAAATAAATCCGGCATCGGGCTTAAAACTGCCTTTAAGCCTCTCAAATTCACATCTGGAAAACAACTCATCTCAATTTTTCTTTAGTATCCACAACTGGCTTGACGCGGATACCATCAAATTAGATATCAATATTGAGAAATCTAAGTCTTTTGCGCGCAAACAGCCGCAGTTGACAGCCCATCTTACCTATAATATGAGCGCTCAGGAGGTTACTCCGGCGGTTGTTTCACTCGGTTTTTCCGAACAAAGATCGATGTGCGCGTATAAAGCGCTTGCTCCGGTGCACGGCAGCATGATTATTGACGAAAAACAGATCGATTTAAAACAGGACGCTTGTTCGGGTATCTTTATCGATTATAAAGGCTATTTTCCGTACAGAATGATGACAACTTACTGCAGCGCGGCAGGTTTTATCGAAGAAAATAAGCGATTTGGCTTCCACATTGCCGAAAATCAAACTAAGGAGACAAATAAGAACAACGAAAACGCGTTATGGACAAACGGTAAATTAACGCCCCTTCCACCTGTACACATTACGATGCCGAACGGTCACGGCGCGGATTGGGTTATTCAGGATGTCGAGGGAATGGTTGATTTAACATTCACGCCGAATGATCATAACAGATACGGTTCAAACATCCTTGTATCAAAAACGGAATTTATCACCCAATTGGGCGTTTATAACGGAATGCTTATGAATTCGGACGGAGAACAATTTCAGATAAAAAACTTTTTCGGAATGGGAGAAAAAAATTATTTACGGGTGTGAATATGGCAAATAACAACTCGCCTTCAAGAAACGCAATTTACGCTCCGGGCGAACTGAGCCGCGTCCGGAACAAGCTCGGTGTAACGGATGATGAAGAAGCAAAACGGATGGCTCAGCTTCTCGGCGGACAAGTCGGCACGGAACGCAGCGCGGAAGCAGAACAGTCGAAAACCGGAAAAGTATCGAGACGCGAAACCGTAGAGGTTGCAGTCGGCGGCAAGAAACGCCGCAGGATCGACATTGCGCCGCCTGAAAACGAGAAAGCCTCCAAAAAACAATCGGGTCCGTATCCCGGCGATGATCCTGAAAAACCGCTTAAACTCGGTTATTCGGAAAGAATAAAAATGGATCAATACGCGGGACATATGATGTTTGAAGTTAAAACTTCGCTGCAAGTGCTTACTTCTATGCTTTCGTTTTTTAAAGAACCTGTTGACAGCGTAAATCCGCGGTTTGTAACAGTGCGTCTGAACGAATATTACAACAAAGTTGAAAGACTCGTTACAGCGGCGAGAAATCTTTTCCCGAAAAACAACAGAAAACGAAACGTGCAGTTAAAAAGAGCGTCTCCGTTTATTTATAAAATGTTTGACGTTATACGAAACTGGGATATTGAACAAATTGCGCGTAACATCGCGGAATTGCAGGCGCACCCGCGATCCGTAAAAACAACGGATTTTACGGAAGTCTTGCGCGGATTTTACAAACCGCTGTTCATTCTGGACGATTTAAATACAGAAAACATAAAAACCGCGTTTAAATTAATTTACAAAATTCTGTATCTTGAAAGTCCGATGGACGCAAAAGATAAATATCAGGAAATTATACGAAACATAATCGCGTATCTCGGAGACATCAGACGCAATGTTCAATTCGGACTTTATCCTCTTTTGATGAAATTAATTTCCGATCGTTTTTTAATATATGAACGAATCTTCGTTGAAAGACGAAGACGCTTTATGGCTTTTTTAAATGTCACAGAAAACGATCAGTTGAATTCCGAAGATTTAAATCAACAGCAAGTTGAAACAATTGATGTAGAAGCAATTCAAAAAAATGTAAGCGAAGAAGATATAGAAGACAGCGACGAAGAGAAAAAAGAAGGCGTAGAAGGATTATTAGAGGAAGAGGATCCGAATGATCCGAAAGTAATGGAACGCAAAGCAAAAGAAGAAGCCGAGAANGCGCAGCAAAAAGCGATGGAACAGGGAAAGAACGCGCTTGAAACGCTTTTCCCGAAAGCAAAATGGGACAAACTCGACGAATTTCCTGACTTGTATCCGTACTTCGCCAATATNTATAATTTNAGACAAGGTTATGAATTAATCGCNCCGTCCGATCCCGTTCAGCAAGTATCAATTCTGCTTCACATTTTAGAAGATCTTTTTATCGGACTGCGTTATGTGAACTTCGGCATTATCACGGGTCCCGACGGAAACCCGATAAGAGTAAGCGATGAATTAGTAGATACCCTGAACGGCTGGCGTCAGTACATAGAAGACAGTTTTTCAAGAGGTTATCTGCCGCGATTGTCGGAATACTGCAGGCTTCTGGAAAATTCCGAAGAATCAAGAATATCGCCGTACGCCAAAAAAATATTTAACGAACTCCACTGGTTAAAGCGTTTATATTTTCTCCCGTATTATAAATTCGAATCGATGGGTCCCCCGCCTTTCACAAAAAAAGATGTCATCCCAATCTACAGCGAAGTCAGAAAATTGCGCAAAAGCTTAACAGCAGTAGCAAAAGGAATCGAAACGGGAATGCGCGCAGGAGGAGCCGCCGTAAAAGCTCCGTGCGCAGGAATCAACAATCCCTGGGAAGCGTATAACTTTCAAGTGCCTAACCCGATATCAAAACGCCTTGACATGATGCTGCCTCCCGAAAGAAGAATAAACGCAACATTAATTTTCTTTTCGTTATCAACTCTGACAGTTCTTGATTTTTTATTAAACAACGAAACAAGCTGGGCATACGCAAACCGTCCCGGACCATTATTCCGCAGCATCAAAGATGAAGGCATATCGCCTCTCTTCGGCGTAACAGAAAAACTTGACGCGGATAAAATCTTTAAAGATTCGCTTAANAAGCAGGGATGAGTTGAGTTAAATACTTATTTCTTTCTCGATCCCGGAAAGAGAAACCACATAGATAAGAAGGACAATTAGCAAGGAAAGGTGCTTTTTGATTTTCATACAACGCCGCTTAACTCCTCAAGCCTTGTATCGTCTCCATATCAAGACCGGTAATTTTTTGAATCACTTCTACCGAAAAACCTTCAGCAAGCGCGTTCCTGGCGACAGCGAGTTTTTCCTGCGCCATGCCTTGTGCCATGCCTTCCGCTCTGCCGTCAATCATCCATTGTTCTTTCAAGCAGAGGTCGTCTATCTTCGCGAGGTTTTTATGAAAGTAATAATCTCTTATTGATTCTATTAATCCCATTCTTCTTGCGCAATCAATCGGTTTCTTTAATTCGGGATATTTTTTTGCCAGCATTACATATTCCTCCTTTTTCTTGCATTTCAAGAATCGAAGCCAGCGCCAGATTATGGCGTTTTCGTCTTCGATATCAGAGAGTTTCGGTAATTCAATGATAATCACTTTTAACAAATCTGTAAAGGATCTGTTTTTTTCGTTCATCAGTTTGTAAACATTCATGTATGAACTTTCTTCTTCCAGTAAAACATGATCGCATATTACTATGCTGACGACATGATGCAACTTGCGGTAATCTTCCCCCCATTTTAACTGATCTCCGATGAGGCGGGCGCCGTAATAGAGAACCCTGTTTCTCATGTTAGCCTTTTTTTCAACTTGCAATTCAATGTGAAAAATTTTTCCTGATTTTGCTTCAAGTTTGATATCGACAATTCCCGATTTATCTTTCCTGAAAAATTTCTTAAGAATTGGGTTGGTCACGGTCAGTTTGCCGATTTCGTCCCCCGGAAGATTGAGGACGGCTTTCAGGAAAGCCTTAGTGTTGTCGATGTTCCGCTGTTCGCCGAAGATTTGTTTGAAGGCAAAATCCTCGAGCGGAGAGATAAAAATGTCTTTGTTTTTCATAAGCACGACTCCAAAAAAAATATAAGAACTTCAAAAGAAGATCATATATATATGGCGCAGCCGTGCGTGGCGCTT
>JGI24695J34938_10003427_pt1 | contig 11098 bp, 5 predicted proteins | sample TergutCo191P3_FD_34938 | JGI IMG/M metagenome (IMG submission 34938) | reverse complement strand
CTGAGGATTAGAAGCTCGTCAACATCATCATGAAGATCATAATCAACATCGTTTGCCAAGACATTTAGGGTGACGGCAATGTCTTCAAGTAAGCTAAGATATGAGTCATTATTGGCTGTCGGCGGGTGGTTAACATGCATTACCCTCAGCCGGAAATCAGCGGTATCGGTTAAGCTGTCAGGGCTTGCCATTGCGTGAATAGGTATAATTGAGACTATTAAAATAAATGTCAAAAAGAAAGCCATCAGCCTTCGCGACAAAGAATTTTTCATAATGATTTCCCTCATACTAAAAATAAATCTTAAGACACAACTTAATCATACGCTAAAATACGCGAAATTTCAAGCTTTTACTAATATTTTCCATGAAAATCACATTAAACAAATTTTCTGTTAAAATTACCGATTTTGGTCATTTAAAAGGAGCGAAATGCCCTTGATTACCATAATTTAAAAAACACATAAAATCCTGCTTGTATGCCCCGCGTTTTTTGGTTATTTTCTACAAAGAAAATAATAAAACGTGCTTTAGCGCAAATATAGTACGATAATAAAATTAATAAAATATCGTATCAAATATAAAACAAATTTATTTTACGGGGGTAAAATTTATGAGTGGAATGGTAAAAAAATGGCGATGTGTCGTCGCATTAATTCTGGTTGTAACGCTGCCTTTTTCATTTTCAAAAGCTGTCTTCTCAATAGACGATTTAGGTGATATCGTTGAAGCGTCCGAAAACGACGGCAATGAAATTATCCAAACTGCCGAAGGCATTGAGGATGAAATTCTTGGCGATAATGAAACTCAGGGTGATGATGAAACTCCCGGTGACGATGAATCCGCCGATGAACCCATCATTTACAGATCCCGCGGAGGGTCTTCTTTATCCGCTCCCCTTTTTAACATATGCGGCGATATGCAAAACGGTTATTATAAGGGAAGCGCTACGATAACTTTGGCAAATGACGACGATATCCCCCCTGAAACATCAGTTACAATATATTATGAAATAAACGGAAACGGCCGTCAGCCCTATACTGCCCCAATAGAAATTGACTTAGCAGGTGATTACAATATCACAGCCGTTACCGTTGACAATGATGATAGTAATAACGAAAGCGAATTGGCTTCCGCAGATTTTACGGTCAAAAGTGAATGGGCGCAGCTTTGCTTCGAAAATCTGTCTTACAGCATCTATCAAGGCGGAACGATTACGATACCCTTCGAAGTCAAAAACGCGGCCGCCGTTTCAATAACCGCCTTTTCCGACGACAGCACCATGTTACCGGCAAGCGCATTCAGTATCAGCGAAAACGCACCTTATACCATTTCAATAAATGTCCCTGCCGGTACCGATCAAGGCAATTATACAATAACCCTTTCCGCCGATACCGATGATGGCGCGACACCCATCAGCACCGCTTTTACCCTGACCGTAACCGAAGCCGACGCACCGCAAGTAGCCGCGATAGATACTTTTAAAATCCGTTATAATGAAAATGTAAGTTTTGATTTTAGTTCCGTTTCCGCCGATATTAACGGACTTCCGCTTTCATACAGCATTGTCCCCGCTTCCTTTAACGGGTCGGCAAGTTTTTCGGGCAGTACCCTTACCTATACTCCTGATGCAAATGCCGCCACAGAGAATCTGACGGTCAGAGTAAGCAATGGTTTGACTTATACAGATAAAACTATTACGATTATGGTGTTTGAAGAACCGATTGTTCCCCGGACCCCATGGCAAGCAACCACTGACGAAGATACGCCGTTACAAATCGATCTTAACGGCCTTTGCTCGGATTCACGCGGACAGGAACTTAAGTTTGAAATCGCATCGCAGCCAATTAACGGTCAGGTTAGTATTTTGAACGGTATCCTTACCTATACGCCTGATGATGACTTTTTCACGGAATTACTTGATGTTGAAGAAATCGGTATTACCGTTTCGCACAAAGACAGCGATTTTTACAGCGAAACATTTTTAATCCATATCACCGTAAATCCTGTTGAAGATGCTCCGATTGCCGTTGATGATGATGATTCCTATAATGTCGATTCAAACGGTTTTATCCTAATCAATGTTTTGCAAAACGATATTTCGGTCGATGGTAAACCGCTAAAAATCCGGGCAATTGAAATCGCACCGCAAAAAGCGTCTTTATGCATTATTGAGGACAATAAAATTTACTATAAACCCGACCCGCGCGAAAGCGGCTCAGATACCTTCACTTATTCAGTTATCCATGAATATGACGACGGAGACGGAATCTTATTCGATACCGCCGAAGTAACCGTTAATATTAATACCGTCAATAATTTACAAAGCATTACCCTCAATAATAATCAAGTCACCATCAATGAAGATGAGCAGTTAGTTTTCCGTTTCAAATTAGATGATATTGACAGTAACGATATCGAAAACGACTTTGACTTAGAAATTACAAGCACCAACCTGAATGTCTTTGCCGGCGATACCGCATATACGATTACTAAGGTTTGGGCGGACGCCGATACGGTAAATTATATCATTTCCTGCGACCCTGTCGCCTATGCCAATACCACCGAGCATGGCAGTGTTTCATTACTAATAAGAATTATCGACAAAAATGACACCACAATGGTTGCGACCGCTTCGCAAACAGTCGTCGTTACTCCCGTTGATAATGCGCCTGTTGTTTATGATTATCCTGATACTACTTTGGAAGATGAATGGATTTGGGAAGACGGTTTCTACACCCTTAACTTCTTTGTATATGATTTAGATATTATCGATCCGTTAAATAACCTTGATGTTACCGTTACAAGTGCCGACCAAAGCGTATTACCCAACAGTCGGATTACCCGCATCGACGCCGTTTTAGTTGACCCCCTGACAGTAAAATATACTTATAAACTTACCCCCCTGCAATACCGCTTCAATGAAGCAGGCTTCAAAATCACCATCACCGCAACATCAGAAGCCTCGTACTAACACTTAAAAGGAGCGCTTACCGGCGCTCCCTTTGCCGTATAACATGATATCCGGCACCATGCCGCTAGATTCATTGCATAGTTTTGGATAAATAAACAAACGGCTTCCCAAAAATTGTATTTTTTTGACAAAACTTGAAATATATTGACTTTTCCCCAAGAATCAGGTAAAATTAAACCTATGAAAACAAAGCAATCCGATAAACCCAACCCCAAGCGAGGTACTCTTCCATGTTAAGTAAAGCCGTCGAAGATAGCTTGCTCGGTTATATTCGGGATGGAAAACCCAGAGAACTCTTAGAATACATGCTCAAACTTCCTGAAATGTCCATCCCCCGCGGGAAACTCACCGAATCAAAGCTTCGCTCATTAAAGAATACCGTTATCATTGCAACGGCTCTCGCCAGCCGAACCGCAATATCCGCAGGGTTAAATTATGATTTAGCCTGTTCGCTGTGTGACGAATATTCGCAGCAAGCGGAAAACCGAAACAATTACGATGAACTTCTTCTGCTTATCACGCAAATGGTGCTTGATTTCGCCGGGAGAATCGAAATAATCACAAGCTTTAAGGCTTCCTGTCCCTTGGTTGCCGCTGTTATCAGCGATGTTAATGCACATATATACGAAAAAAATTCCGTAAAATTCATTTCCGCAAGACTAAACTATAGTTCTGAGCATCTATGCCGCCATTTCCGAAAAGAAACAGGCGTTACCTTAAGCGATTATATAAATCAACAAAAAATCGCCGAAGCTAAAGGGCTTTTGAAATATACCAATTATTCTATTTCAGAAATATCGAAAAGCCTTAATTATTCATCACAAAGCTACTTCCAAAAAGTATTTCATAAAGTTTGCGGTATTACCCCTTCGCAATACGGAAAAAAGAATAACCTTACCAACAAACCTCCGCGTCATCCCGCTCAAGCGTATGAATATATGCCGCCATCTCGGGGTCAATCGAAAGCGTAGCCAAAACAGGCAATTTAGTGCTGTCATTAAGCGGTGAAAAGTCGGTTATTTGTGTCTTTGCAATATTCAAATTCCGTAACGAAGGCAAATTTTCAATTCCGTCAAGACTTTCAAGCGAACTCCACGGCAATTCAAGCGTTTCCAAAGGCGGAAGTTCGCCAAAATCCGCTATACTGCCGATTTGCGCTTCAAATAAACAAAAATATCTTAGCGCACTCATTGAATTAACAAAAGAATAATCCGTTCCCCGATAACCCTCAAGAGTCAGCACCGCAAGGTTAGGAAGCGCGGAAAGCTCCGCTAAATTCTCCATATCGCAATAAGTAAGCTGTAAATATTCCAGCGAAAGGCAATCCTTAAGCGGTGAAATATCTGTAAATGGTTGCCGATGAAGAAAAAGCCGTTCCAAATTTTTCATAACCCGAAAATCTTCAACACTTTTAATATTTCCAAATGTCTGCGGTTCAGGCTGTACATAATCCGTAAGCGCGTAAGAACCGAAAATAATAATCTCTGTCACTCCTAAAAGGTCACTATGCGTAATCGGTTCATCATCATCCCGATTAAGCATCAGCCGAACCGCTTCTTCAATAAGCGGTTCAATAAAAGTATATTCCTCATAATCGGCCGTATCATCTAAAACAACCGAAGCAACCGCCAAAACCGCGGGACTTGCCGACGGCATCGGCACATGACTTTCAGGCATCGCCGCCGGCGCACTATACCTGCCCCAAAAGAAACTGCCGCCAAATAAAATAACCGCCGCCGATAAATAAAATACCGCCTTACCAAAGTTACTCTTCGAAGCACCGACAAGCACCGATTTAACCGCCAAAGCTGACCGATAACGTTTATCAGGCGCAAAAGCGGCACATTTTTTAATCACCCGCTTAAGAGTGCGATTTTTCAGTTTATCCGCTTCCAAAATATCAGTTGACTCGGTCAACAACCATAATAACACCTTTCCCAGCGAAAAAATATCCGTGCGGGCATCTGTCTGCTGAAAACCATACTGTTCAGGTGCCGTAAATCCGCAGGAAGCAAAATTAGTTGTGTCGCGAACCGATGTCGGTTTATATTGCCGCGATATATCGAAATCAATCAAAAAAAGCCTATTTTCACTATTTAAAATTATATTCTCAGGCTTAATATCACGGTGAATGACAGGCGGGTCAAGATTATGTAAATAAGTCAAAATATCACATAATTGAATCGCGATGTTCAGCGCCGCCATTTCACCGATGGGGATCTTTAGCTTTCTTAAAGTGCTTCCTTTCATATAATCACGGATAACGCAAATCGAATCTTCTGTTTCTATCGAGCCGATAAATTTCGGAAGCATCGGATGGTCGAAGGCTTTTAATATAAGCCTTTCGTCCGTATTCTCCCCGACAAAAGACCGATCATAGATTTTGGCGATATATTTCCGCCCGCCTTCGCGTGAGATAACAAGATATGTTTCCGAAACCGCACTGTAAGAAAGCCGTTCCTGAATTTCATAATGTTCGCTAAGCGCGGGCGGTAACTCCTTTTTCTGAATGCTTTTCTCTGTTGTTTGCATAATAAAGTCACTAACTGTATTTTCGTAAATATATGTTTAACATCATTATATCATGATTTCCTTCGGAAATCATGCCCTCCGGGGGATGCGCACTAAAGCCGCGCCGATATAATGACTAACGTCATTATATCATGATTTCCTTATTCGGCCTATCCGCAGTAACAGTCACCAGATAGTCAGCACCCTTCGTAAACCCAAACATCGCCTGACCCTTCTCATTAATTTGGAAACTGCCCATATACTCAAATTCTCTTGTTTGTTCATTATATTTATAAAGATTTGCATAATTATTACTGTTCGCACTTCCGAAATTATAATGCTGATTTATCACCATTCCGAAATCATCACGGCTTTTCATCGGGATTTGCAGGCTTGTAATCGTGCCTTTCGTCACCTCGCGGACAATATTATTCGGTGCATGTAACGAGCCATTTCTGACCGTCAAATCAAGTGAGCTTGCATCAAACCCATCAGGAATATTCGAACCGCTGATACTGAAAGTGACACCGATCCCTGTATTCATCATAATCGTTGCCGTCGTATCCTTTAATGTATCAAAAACAGCGTTCGGAACAATAATATCCGCACCTGTGTTGATTACATGGTTAAAGCCTGCCGCTACTGTATTCGCGGGAAGTGATTCCAACAACTTCGTCACTTCATTACTGACAGCCGCCCATGTTGCCGGTGCATTAGCCGAGGTTCCGAAGTGTTTATTCTGCCCGCTTCGGGTTTCCGCATTATCAAGTATCGTAGGGGGATTATAGGGTAGCGGCGGAGGAGGAGGCGGAGGAGGATTTATTACGCTCTGCTGCGGGGCAAAAAATGCATAGCTAGGATATACCCAATCATTTAATACCTCATCAAAATAATGCTGATCCCAAGGAATGCCCGATTTTCCCTTTACGGATGCGTGAGATGCCAGATAATTGTTATTCACATCAAGATAAAAACCGTCACTTGTGTAAAAATCCCAATCAACCCCAAAAGATGTAAGAGATCTGCTGACTGTAAAGGCATTTGAGTGGAGGATAATTTCCGTCAAAAGATTATCCGTCGCAAATAACACCTGTAATTTTGAAAGCGCACTCAAATTCAGGGTCTTAAATTTATTACCGCCGACATGAAGCCTTTCGATATTAGGAAGCATATTTACATTAAGCGTCGTCAGATTGTTTCCGTAAATTTCTAACAATATAAGTTTTTCAAGAGTACTCAAATCCAATGCCGTCAGATTACTGTTTACAGCCAAAAGCGCCCATAGTTCCTTACAGCCAGTTACATCTATGCTTTCAAACTGGTTAAAATTAGCCATAATATATTCAAGCTTCTTTAATCCGCTGACATCTAAACCTGTCAATTGATTATCACTGCACTCAAGTACTCGTAAATTTGTCAGCTTCCGTAAATCTAAATTACCTGTGACTTGATTAAGTGAAAAGTTAAGTACTTCTAATTTAACATTTTTTTCACCAACTATTAACCCTGTAATGCCGCCGTTAATATTGTTACCATAAGATCCGCCGCCTGTAAATACGACAAGCTCATCTAATTCGCTTATATCGATTACACCATGCATTCCGACGCTATTCATCCAAAGCAATTCAATACGATAACCGTTATTACTGCTAACCCAATCAATACCAATATTTTCAGAAGCAATCCATGATACAGGGAAATAATCAAATCCATTCGCCGTATATGCTTTCTTGAGAGCCAAACCATTCATTGTATTGTTATCTATTATTGCATTAACGACCGCTAAATCGCCGACGTTGTAGGTACCCGCGGGATGTTCGTAATATCCGTTGCGCTGTGGATGGAAGACGAAATTTTGTCCGTTCCAATTAATATTTTTTCCTATAACGGCATCTTCCGATTCTAAGTTATTTACATCAAGATTAATGTAATTACCTCCTGCATTCGTAAAAGAATCAGGATGAAGAATAACCTCCGTAAAAAAGTTCCACTGTGCCGAAAGACTATATAGCGAACTCATATTACTTAAATCCAACGTACCTGATAATTGTGTACTAAAGCAAAATAATACAAACAAATCAATATCGCCAAAGACTATATTAGTAAGTTCCCAGTTATTTCCGCAGTTAAGGATTTTTAACTCTTCCAATTCACTTACATCTAATGTATCGAATAAATCTATGTTTTCCAAATCTAAAGAGAAAATCCGCCTATCCGTATCACCGTCGTCCCCTGTCCATTCAACATGAGCCGACCACTCACCGGGTACCTGAGAGCCATCCTGCGGCGCTTGCGGTAAATTCAAATTCATCGCATCAATAATTCCGTTGAAAACAGCTATATCGCCGATATTAAATTCTCCCGCTTGCGCGAACATTTTTATTGCAACAATATCGTCCGCTTCGTCTTCCTCTAAATCTTCATCAATTAAATTTTCATCTATTAAATCTTCGTCATCATCTGAATCATCAACATTGTCCGCATCATCCGTGTCATATACATCAAAAGCATCCGCACCCCCAAGTTCATCGGCCCATCCCGATATACTAGTCCCAAATGTTGCAAATGCCAATGTCAGAGCCAATGCCAACGCCAACAAACCTCGTAGTCTCTTCTTCATATTCTCTCCTTCCATACTCTCAAACAACTTCCTACTCACCCCAGTCTAACATCTTAAAACGTTAAATCGGTAGACAAAATGTAGACTTTTCCATTTTTTGGAAAAGCCATTGCCCTGCCAAATTACAAAAAACTAAAAATAACCAAACAATCTCTTGACTACATCCCAACAAAAAGGTTATTATTCTCAATATAGCCCAAAACAAGGAGACAACGTGGACATAAAAAACGAAAAACAAATCCTAACCGCCAAAGTCTTAACCAACATAATGGAAGCCGAAAGTTTCGAACAATACTACACTACCAACAAGGAGGTTTTTAACGCCCCCTCTCTAAAGCAACACCTCGCTGATTTACTAAGCAATAAGGAAATCTCATTGGCTAGGCTCTTCCGCGACCTCGACATTGAAAAAAACCTTGGCTACCACATTTTCTCAGGCAAACGAAACCTAACCCGAGATAATGCCCTAAAACTGGCTCTCGGACTTTCCCTCACCATAGACGAAACACAACGCCTGTTATTAATCTCCGAAAACAGCGAACTCTACGCCAAAATCCCCCGTGATGCCGCCGTCCTTTATTCACTCTGCCATAACCTCGGGTACCGCGAAACACAGAACACCTTATATAATTTAGAGATTAATATACTTGGCGAGAATGTTAGTGCCGATACCAATAAATAACTATTGCTTTTTTTCTAATTATAAGCTACACTTATGTTACCTGAATAAGTTATGAGTTACGAAATTATGCGAACGGATTCTTTATCCTGTTCGCATAAAGTGTTTATTGAACAATTATTACAGGTTCACATAATATTTCGGCAATTATTACACCAAAACGTAATAATGTCATAAATAAGGAACCTGCACCATGCGGAGGAAAACATACCATGTTACGCCAAAAACTGAATCGCACTCTATCCATCTTGCTGACTTTTGTGCTACTCTTCTCACTTGCACCGACATCGTTGCGGGCAGACGACGCAAATGACGGCTTGCCTTTAGCACTTCCGGCAACCATCACCGCCTTTGCACCGCTGGGAGATACCGCTAACCAAACCGTACCCTATGCCGCCGACATAACGGAACTTATCTTGCCCCAAACGCTGACGGCGATCATCGACGGTGATGAAGATAACCCCGTAACTGTCGCAGTCACATGGGATAGCGAGCCGTTATTTGACGGTTATCAGCCGGGCGAATATATCTTAAGCGCTACAGTAAATAACGGCGATTATATCATGGACATCGCGCCGCCCGTGATTGTCGTAACAGTTGAGAACATAGACCAAGACGGCGGTTTCTTGCAACCTGCGGACGATCAACCCCTTGATCTGCCGGCGGTCGTCACCGCCTTTGAACCGCTGGGAGATACGGCTAACCAAACCGTGCCATATGCCACCGACATAACGGAATTAGATTTACCCCAAACGCTTATTGCCATCATCGACGAAGATGAAGATAACCCCGTAACTTTCGCGGTCACATGGGAATGCGAACCTGAATTTGACGGCTATCTGCCCGATGAATACATATTCACCGCCGCGGTTGACATCGGCGATTATATCATGGATATAGCACCGCCGACGATTACGGTGACAGTCGAGGGCTTAGACCCTGACGGCTTCTTTATGCCAATTATGCCGCTTGCGAACAACACACGGGAAATCACTATTGCTATGCATGACAGCGCCGGTGATGGCTGGGATGGAAACGGCGCTCTCAAAATATTTATAAACGGAACGGAAGCCCATCAAACAAAGGTTTATAATTCGACGGCTCTCAACAACCCTAGTGGTCAACGCCAGCGTAACATTTTTACTTTTGAGGTAAATACCAACGACGCTGTTCAACTTTACTGGGTTGCCGGCTCTGCTCAAAGTGAAAACGCTTTTGCGGTTTATTACAGTGACGCTCCGCCGTCAAGCGCGTTTGTTCCGGCCGGCAGCGGTCACAATAACTGCGCAAGTGAGATATTATTTTGCAGGCATTATAGCGGGCTGACAAGCGCCGCTAACGGAGAATTACTATTTACACTCTCGTCCGTCAAAATTAATATTTCGGGCACTTCGAACTGGACTTTAGCAAGCGGCTATTCCGCTCCCGCCCCCCTGTCTGTGACGATTGTGAACGGCAGTAATGATACGCTTACGGACGTAAACGCAACGATTACGGGTTTAAATGCCGATGCGTTTTCATTAGACTTAGGCTCTTTTACTTCCTCGGTTTCGGCCGGTGAACAAACCTCGTTATTCGCTTCGCCTAATGAAGGTTTAACAACAGGTTATTATTCGGCAGTGCTAACCGTTACGGCAGGAAACACTACCCAAGTAGTGCCTCTAAAATGCGCTGTGGATATATCAGGCTTCGGATTGATATTCAGTCCGAATAACGGAAACCTGAGAAAAACAGGCGGAGACCCTCTCGTTCTTGCCGACTACGGTATGACTTGGAACAGCGCAACGTCTACGCTGACAATGGAAAACCTAAAGTTTATGTCAAGTAATGCTATTGCAATGACGATCGAAAGCGGTGCAAATGTAAAACTTAATCTTATCGGGGATAACGAACTGACGAGCGTGTACCAGGGAAGCGGTCATACAAACGGATTGTTTACCCAAGCCATCACTATCGGCGGTTCGGGGACGCTTACGGTACGCGCAGGTACCGGCTCCGGTAACTCTAACAGCGACAGAAGCGCGGGGATACGCAGCAGCGGTAATATGACTATCAACAGCGGCACAATCAATACATACGGCGGTGTCGGAGGACGTCTGTCAAACGGAATGTGGGTTAATGGCGTTCTAACCATCAATGACGGCGTTATCAATGCATATGCCGATACAACACTTAATAATCATGAAAGCACGGGGATTTCAGCCGAAACGGGCCTTAATATGAATGGCGGGAGGATTTATGCTGATTGTAAACCTGCCGCAAATTTTTCCAGCGGCTTTTACTCGTATAGCGGTTATATTAAAATCAACGGCGGCAC
>JGI24695J34938_10003426_pt1 | contig 11103 bp, 5 predicted proteins | sample TergutCo191P3_FD_34938 | JGI IMG/M metagenome (IMG submission 34938) | reverse complement strand
ACAAAAAAACGGAAAGAAATGAAGGGATTAAGAAAAAATTCTACCACGAACCACACGAACTCATACCTTCAATATCCACACGAAACAAAAACAGGTTATCAAAGAACAAGTTCGCGGCGTTTGTGCGGGTTGTGGTTAATTATATTTTCTTTATTCGCTGTTTTTTCCATACCGTTATACGCTCAGGAAGAAACTGAAGAAATTAATGTCAATGAAGAACAAACAGAGGTTGTACAGGTAGTTCCTGAAGCGCCGCAAAGCCGGTTATCGGCGCGGGAGAGACAGCGCATCGAGATGGAGATAAAAACCTCCACGCTGGGCGAGCTTGCCGTGTGGTGCCGCACTTTAGGACTTCCTGAAAGCGGCACCAGAGAAGAGCTTTCAGGGCGCATCAGAGCTTATTATGTAATGCCTGAACCTTCAGCGCGGGCGGAAGACAATCAAAAAATACTTACAATAGAGTCCGCGCAGACAACCGAATATTTTACGATCGGAATAATCAATGAAGATTACGCCAGATTAAGAGGCGATGTTTCTATTACCCTGAAAGACGGCGAAGCAATTCACAGTATAAAAGCAGAAGACATACTTTTTAATCGCACAAGAAATATTTTAACCGCAAGAGGCGGAGTAGAATACAAAAAAATCGACGGTTCAAATACTGAAATCTTTAAGGGAGAAAATATAACCGTTAACATTGACAACTGGGCAAGCACATTCCTTGACGGAAACACTTCAATGGAAAGCGACGGAACTTCTTATCTTTTTTCGGGCAGGGTTATTTCCAGAACGGATCAGGATGTAACAATTTTAAGAAACGCGAAAATATCAAGCGCTGGCGGCGACGAACCGTATTGGTCAATCAGCGCGTCAAGGTTATGGCTGCTTCCCGGTTCTGACTTTGTGATTGCAAACGCGGTTCTTAAAGTCGGCGAAATTCCGGTGCTGTATATTCCGTTCTTTTTCTTTCCGACAGATCAGCTAATATTTCATCCTGTAATCGGATACCGCACAAGGGAAGGCGGGTTTATCCAGACCACTACGTATATTTTAGGACAGCCCAAGTCGGATCCGACGCAGACAAGCTCCCTTTCAAAAATTATGGGAAATTCAAACGGTATGCAGCTTGAACGCGAAGGATTGTTCCTGCGAAGCTCGGGGAAAAAAATTGTAAACCCAAATGAAATCAGCTTAAGGGCTTTGCTCGACTATTATGTAAATTTAGGAACATATGTCGGCTTAGATCTTGAGGTACCCAAGACCGGAATTTTAAACCCGTTAAGCCTTTCTTTAGGACTAGGGTTTACAAGAACTATCACCCTTCTCGACAACGGATCGTATTCTCCATACGCTCCCAATTATGACGGAACTTTTGAAAAAAACTATTCAAATCTTTTTTCTGTCGAGGTTCCGTTCCGTTACAGAATGAGGTTTAGCAGTTCTATCAGCGGAAAGATCGGAACCCTTGCATGGGATTTTCCGTATTATTCCGATCCTTTTGTTGACAGGGATTTTCTTACACGGGCTGAAAGCATGGATTGGGTAGGCATGCTTCAGCAGGGGGCGGCGGTTGAAGAAACCCTGACATCGGATACGGAAATTCAACCGTACAGCTGGTCGATGAACGGGGGTATAACCCCGTCGTTTACGTTATTGGCGCCTTACATTTCCAAAATGTCGCTCACCAGTATATCCACGACCATGTCTTTTAAAAGATTGACGCTGGAAGGCACAGGCAATACCAGCTCCGATAATCCTAACAGGTTTTTCTTCGCTCCCGATAAATGGACAATTGTCAGCTTGTCCGGATCAATGGCGGGAAACCCGTTATCAATCGGCGGCACAGCCACGCCCAAAAAGCCTGAGAACGCAAAGGCGGAAGAGAAACCCGATCCGCTCTTCGGCATAGGCATCCCGATATCCCCGTGGCCTGATGACGACGAGAAGAAAGAAGAAGCGCCGCCTTCTGCGGATATTATGATTCCGCCTGTGTTACGCCAAACATTCTCATTGCCAAACGCTGGGAACATGCGGTTTAACATTGATTACTCGCTAACGCCAACCTTTACCTCAGAACTTCAATTTATGAATTCCCTGAGTAAAAATAACGAGAACAGATGGAAATCATACGAAGATGTTGACTGGGCCGTTCAATCAATTCTTGGAACTTTCGGATTGTCCGCCCATCTTAATTTTAGCGCGAACCACTCGTCAGGGCTTTTTTCCAACACTGTATCATTCAGAGGCAGCTTCGCATGGAGGGATTATTTACATCTGAATGAAGAATATTATGAAGGCGAAACCGAAGAGGATAAAGAAAGAAAAAAGGGGCAGCTGCGAAGATCTCTATTCAGTCAAACGAATTATCAAACTTCATATTCATACACCGGCAGATTGCAGCCTCTCCTTTTTAGCCAGACATTCAAACAATCATCTTTAAATTATTCGTTTGGCGGCACTTTGGTAAAATCAAAAAAATACACGGAAGGCGAATCGCCCGAGGACGGCCCCGAACTAACCCCTGAATGGGGTTCATGGGTTAAAGAAGAAACCAAAGACGGGGTAACTATTCAAGGCCTTACCTCACACCAGTTTGGGGCAAACCTTGCGGCAAGCATTATGGATAAAACCCAGTCTATTTCACTCACCGCAGTTCTTCCTCCGCTTGACGAAAGGATTACAACAGGCGCTACATTCAGATTCTGGGTTTCTGAAACCGCTTTTAGCACCAGCATGGAGAAACTGACAGACAGAACTTTAACGGCAGCTCTCAAGGAAAAAGGAAAGGCGGAAGGCGACTGGTTGTTCAGGTCGATTGACATAAGGGAAACGCTCAGATTTTCAGATTTTGCCAACCTGACTTTTAACATGCTCCTTGATCCTGAAGAAAAATTTGAAGTAACGTCGATATCAACAACTTTGTCATTATGGGAATTACGCTTGGGTTTTTCCGCAAATAAAGTAGTCGAGTCCGAATTTTACACTCCCGACCCGAATAGCCCGTTTGAAGGAAACTGGAGGTTTGTTCCCAATGCTGACCCTAAGCTGATGCCAACAAGAATGTCGCTGCAATACGGAAAATCGTTTAATAACATTGAAGTTGTCAGGAACTGGGTGGGGTTAACTTTCAACCTAAATACGTCCATGACATTCAATATGCAGCGGCATACGGATTCAGACTTCCAGTTTTCGTTAAGCGCAATTTTAAAAATCACTGGGTTTCTGGAGCTGACGCTGTCGGCAACATCTAAAAATAAAGTAATTTTCCGTTATTTTAAAAATTTCCCGGGAATGGAAGATTTGACAAAAATGTACCCTGACGGGCCGCAAAACAACTTATTAATCGACTTCTTTGACTCTTTTAACTTTGCCGACATATCAAAACGCGAAAGATCCGGGTTTAAAATGGACAGATTTGACATAAGCGCCACTCATTTTTTAGGGGATTGGACCGCGACATTGAGTGTGAGGATGTACCCGTACCGGTTTAATAATACCAAAGAAGGCGAAGCGCCGTTTAAATATAAAATTACCTCTGATATTTCCTTCCTTGTGCAATGGACGCCTATTTCTGAAATAAAAACAAATATCAGTTATGACGGCCAACATGACAACGGAGCCGGAAGATGGAAAGTGGAATAATGACGAAAAACCGCGCTTTTTCATTTTTTTCTCCTCTTGACGGTTTGATTTGTTGGGTTATAGAATTATTAAAAGGGGATTGATTGGAGGAAGAGATTACAATAGCATTTGATGACAGAGAGCTGCTTGCCGGGATTTGCGGAGCGAATGACGGAAATCTTAGAGTAATTGAAGACTCTCTTGGCGGGTATATTACCGCAAGGGGCAATGAAATACACTTTGAAGGAGACGTTCCTGCTGTCAAACGATTCAAAATAATGATAGACAACCTGATTACAGCCGTGAAAGAAGGGGAAGAGCCTTGCCCCGATTATATACGCACCCTTGCCGGGGAATTTCTCCCTGTTAACGCCTATACCCCTGAAGATACGGTTCACGGTGAGGACGAGAAAAGCGGGGCTTTTTTCCGCGATTCGATGATACAAATACCACATGGTTTAAGGCGGGTATTTCCGCGCAGTAAAAACCAGGCGCTTTACATTCAGGGGATGCGGGCAAACGATATCTGTTTCTGCGTAGGGCCTGCGGGAACAGGCAAAACCTACCTTGCTATAGCTCACGCTCTTCAGATGCTGCTTTCAAAAAAAATGCGAAAACTTATTTTGACCCGCCCGGTTGTGGAAGCGGGTGAAAATCTTGGGTTTCTCCCCGGCGACCTTGCCCAAAAAATCGATCCTTATTTAAAACCTCTTTATGACGCTATGGAATCCCTTGTTCCTTTTGACGTAATTAACAGAATGGAAGAAACCAGATCTATTGAAATAGCGCCTCTTGCGTACATGAGGGGCCGCAGTCTTAACGATTGCATGGTTATTCTTGACGAAGCGCAAAACACAACCAAAGAGCAGATGAAAATGTTTTTGACAAGGATCGGAACAGGCACGCGGGCGATTATCACGGGAGACGTCACTCAAATTGATTTGCCGCGAAAATCAGATTCGGGGCTGCTTCATGCCCTTGAAATTTTAAGAGGGATTGAAGATTTAAATTTTTCGTTCCTTCATACATGCGATGTAGCGCGCAACCCTCTTATAAAAAAAATTATACAGGCATATAATGAAAGAGAAACCTGATTCGTTTATAACGAAGATAAAAAAATCCATATCCTTAAAAATAAAATGTTTCCGCACAGGACCCGCCATAGTCAGTATCTTGTTATGCGTTCTAACCATATTTGTCGTGCTCGCAAGCAAAACTAATTTGTCTTTAACAGAAATTCGAAGCATAATCGGAACGGTTTTTCTCGTTCTGATTATGTATATCATTTACATTGTTTTACAGGAACGGTCTATCTTCGGCAAAGAAATGAATAAAAGCGAACAATACCTGCTTTCAGCCATTACAAGCTCTTATATCATCGGTTCCGTATTAATAAAAAGCCTGATTACAACCTCAGAACATTTTCCCATCGCCCTTGCGATTCCCACCGCCCTCTTTATGATGCTGCTCGCGGTTTTTATGGGAAAAAGNCCCGCCATGATAATGTCTCTCGCGCTGCCGTTAGGCGCATACCTTACGGGAGCCTTCGACATTTCTTCTTATATCATCGCCCTTGTATCGGGAGCGGCGGCTTCCACCGTGCTTAATAATTCACAGAACAGAATGAGCCTGATAAAAGCCGGGCTTTTAATCGCCGCCGCGAATTGTTCCGCGGTTATTGTGACGCTGCTTATGCGCGAAGCCGGTTTTAACGACTACCCCGCCCTTCTTTTCTGGGCGATAATAAACGGAATAGTCTGCGGAATGTTGACAATCGGTTTCCTGCCGTTATTGGAACATGTGTTAAACGCGGTAACCCCTTTCAGGCTTATGGAACTTTCCGACCTTAACGCTCCGATTTTGCGTAAACTTTTTACAGCAGCACCGGGAACTTACACTCATTCACTGATGGTCGCAAATCTTGCTGACCAGGCATGTCAGGATATCGGCGCAAACGCGATGCTTGCCCGTGTCGGCGCGTATTACCATGATATCGGCAAAATAGAAAACCCCTTATATTTTGTGGAAAATCAAACTGATCACAACAGGCATGACGAGATAGCGCCCCGCCTCTCGGCGACGATTATCCGCAGCCATGTTAAACTTGGCGTGGAAAAAGCGTACAGCATGGGACTTCCTAAAGACGTTATCGCCATTATCTCGGAGCATCACGGTAATTCGATAATCTCATGGTTTTATAACAAAGCGACAGAACAGGAAGAGTCGGTTAACGCAGAAGATTTTTCCTATCCCGGCACTCCTCCGCGTTCAAAAGAATCAGCCATTGTAATGCTTGCCGATATTACGGAAGCAGCCGTCCGCACAATGACAAAACCTACAGCGTCAAAAATGGAAAAGTTTATTCAACAGCTTTTTCAGGCCAAAATCGATCACGGACAGCTAGCAGAATCGGAATTATCTTTCAGCGAGCTGGAAATCATAAAAAAAGCGTTTGTAAAAGTCCTTGCCGGCTATTATCATTCAAGAATTGAATATCCCAAACAAAAAGAAGAACCTCCAGCAAGCCAGAATGGGCGAAACATTCAAGAAGCGGGAAAGGCTCAGGATGAATAACGTGACGGTCAACGCTGACGGAATTCCGTTACCTGCGTGGATTGACTCAATCAGCAGGTATGCCATGAAAGTTTTGAACGAATTAAAACGCGACAACTGGGAACTGTCGATCCTTCTCTGCGACGATAAGACAATCACAAACCTTAACAAACAGTACAGAAACAGGGACGAGGCGACGGATATTTTGTCGTTCAACCTGGGCGAGACATTGCGGGAAGGCGGTAAAACCGTATATTTGCCGGGAGATATCGTCATTTCTCTTGATACTTTGCGTGAAAATTCCGGCTTTTTCCAAATACCGGAAGATGAGGAGTTACGCAGACTGATAATTCATGGTATTCTTCACTTAGACGGAATGGATCACACAGGCACTGTGGAAAAACAGTCGGTTGAGCCAATGCTCGTATTACAGGAGGAGATTCTGAATAGGCTTAAAAACGAATATATTATCCCTGTAACACATGGAGAAAAAAAGTGAAAACCCCTTTTAAGATTAATTCACAGGCGATAAAAGAGCTTGAAGAAGATCAACAGGAAATGATCCGCGGCATTGTCGAATTGTCAGGCACGACAGTCAAGGAAGTGATGGTTCCCAGAACCGACACGGTCTTTCTTTCGGCGTCGGCTTCAAAGGAAGAACTCCTTGAACAGATCGCTGAAAGCGAACATTCGCGCTTCCCCGTCTATCAGGACACCGTCGATCATGTAATAGGAATCCTCCATGTAAAGGATGTTTTAAACGCGCTTATCAGCGACAAGCCTTTTGACATTACAACGCTTGTCAGAAAACCTTTTTTTGTCCCTGTATCAAAACATATTGACGATCTTTTAAAAGAACTTAAACGCAAGAAAGTCCACATCGCGGTAGTCGTAGATGAATACGGCGGCGTGTCGGGCATTGTCTCAATGGAAGACATAATCGAAGAGATAATCGGCGACATTCAGGACGAGTTCGATCATGAAACCGACGACCTTATTCAAATCGGCGAAAACTCATGGCAGTGCGACGCCAGGGTAAACCTTGAGTTCCTCGCCGAAGAAACAAACTTAAAGCTTCCCGTTGACGACTTCGATACACTTGGCGGTTTTGTTTTTGACCTTTTCGGAAAAATACCCGTCAAAAACGAAAAAGTCGAATACAAGGATTATGATTTTATCATTGAGGACATGGACGGTCACAAGATCAACACGATAAAAATAGTAACGCGTTCAAAGGATTAGTTGTTTTATATTGGGGGGAGGGAATGACCGAATTTTTAATTACCACAAAAGCAAATATGGGGAGTCGGGAGTCGGGAGTCGGGAGTCGGGATCGATGTTTGAAAGTTAACCGTGTTTTCTATCAGAGTTTTCGAACAACAACCCCCACTCCCAACTCCCCACTCCCAACTCCCTTATTACTTTTATTCATATTCATTTTATCCATCCCTGTTACATTAACGGCGCAGTCGCCGGCTTCGGCGGCAAGGTATTACGAGCAGGGGCGAAACTTTATGGCGGAGGAGAACTGGTATTCCGCCGTCGAGTCATTTCTTGAATGTGTACGGTTAAATCCGGCTCATGCCGAGGGGACTCAGGCATTGGCGGAATGTTACTACGAGCTGGCGGAATTTGACGAAGCGCTTAATTGGGTAAGGAAGGCGAGGCAGCTTGCCCGAGGCAATATGTCCGTAGCGAACCTTGAAGTTTTTACGCTGATCGCGCTTGGCAACATTGACGCGGCGTCAACACTTGTCTCAGAGATACTCGCGAGAGAGCCTTACAACAGGGAAGCGCTTTTCGCCGCGGGGGAACTTGACATCGCTAGGAACAGACCGTCGGAGGCGATGCTCCGCTACAGGGAAGCTGTGCGCCGTTATCCCGATGACCGCAGGCTGTTAATTTCACTTGCCCTTGTAACGCTCTCACTCGGCGACGGTGAAATGGCTACAAGGTATATTAACAGCGCTATTACGCAGCACTCCGGCGACTACCGCGTTTATTATTACGCGGCGTATATCTATTCATACAACGGAAAGCTCGCGGAAGCGATCCGTTACGCCGAAAGCGCCCTCCACTACAAGCCGGATCACGCGGCTTCTCAAGGTTTACTGGCAAACCTCCGTTACCGAAACGGGGAATACGAAGAAGCGTCCCGACTTTGCGATGCCGCAATCGCGAGAAACAGACAGGACATGAGCGCGTGGTATCTAAAAAGTTTATCGTTTATCAGAATGGGAAAGAATCAGGACGCGTTAACGCTGCTTGCCACCGCGATTTCCATCAACGAAAATGATGAGTTTATCCGCGCCATTCTTGAAGATACGCTTATCTCCTCCACTAATCTTGAAGACCCGCGCAGAGCGAGATGGGCGGCATGGCATTTTAACAGGGCAAGAAGCCTCCGCCAGCGCAACCTGACAGAGCAGGCCCTCTTTGAGTACAGGCGCGGCTTAAGGCTAAACCCCTTCGCCGCTGACAGGCGCGAATACGCAGAGCTGCTCAGAATGCAGGGCTATCCCGCCCGCTACCTTGAAGAGCTCCGTTTCCTTCAAGATCAGGGAATCGCCGACCGCACTTTGAACGACGCTGTGGAAGCTTACAACTCGCTTTTATCAAACGCGCTTTTTCGTCAGTGGCAAATAAACCCGACAGAGGTTATTGAGCGTCACTGGAAAGTCGCGATCTTCGCACTTGAAGGACAGTCAAGTTTTTATCACGCCGACGCCGGCTCTGTCGCCGCAGGGGTTATCCGAGAATTGCTGATACACGACCGCAATATAACCTCGATGAATTTGAATTTACGCCAGGCGACTTTTTCTCAAGGCTACAGACAGGCAAGAGAAGCCGGCGCCGATTATTTCATGCTTGTTTCCGTAACTGAAAACGAACGGGACATCTCGATAAAAGCGGAACTCTTTGTCGGCAGGACAGGCTCACCCGCGGGAACACTTTACACCTTCCGCACAGGAACCGACAGACTCCGCGACGCCTCGCGCGGCATAATCAGCCAACTCTCCGCCTCAATGCCTCTTAGGGGAAAGCTTTTAATCCGCAGACAGGGACAGGCGCTTATCAACAAAGGAAGGGCCGACAGGGTTCAGCAGGACGCGGTCTACGATGTTGTAAAACGCGGCCGCCCCCAAACCGCCCACGAAGGCATCGCCCTCATCTACAACGATGACGAATTAGTCGGAAAGTTCACCGTCACAAACGTCGACGAAGAAATAGCCATCGGCAACTTAACAAGGTACGGTTTCTTCGACCGCATAGAGCCCGGAGACGAAATCATCCTGCAGCCTGAAAGAACGACAAGACCAGCGGCGGAAAGCGCGGCAAACCCGGAACTGCGGGCGCTGCTTAGAACTTTACGGTAACGGGGTAAACAAAAGAAACTCTCGCAGAGACGCAGAAACGCAGAGCCGTCACCAACAAGCTTTATCTTTTCATCAAAATAAAATAAATAAATTTTTAAGAACGAATAAAGAGAATCGTGTCTCCAGAAGGCGCTTTCAAACAACAACTCTGCGTTCTCTGCGCCGTCTCTGCGAGAATTCTTCTCTAACCAACGTCTCTCTACCAAATCGTCCCAGGACCGCGCACAACTCTAAAGCCGTTAACCCATGTCGCTTCTCCTGGCGCCTGACTGTTGCGCACAACGCTTCTCACATTGCCGGCGGCATTACTCCAGCCGCCTCCGCGTCTTACACGTTCAGTTCCTGAAGCGGGACCTAACGGATTACTACCGGCTGCAGAGGTAGAAAAATAACTGTCCTTGTACGAACCAAACCAGTCCCAGCACCATTCAGATACGTTTCCGCTCATGTCATAGATACCCAGAGAATTCGGCTGTTTACTTCCTGCAAATTGAGTAGCCTGATTGCCGGAAGGCTGCGCCTGGACTGTAATATTGTACCATGCCACAGTGTCGGCAATATCGCTTCCCGAGTAGGTAAAATTTTCGGGCGGGTTGTTTCCGCCTCTTGCGGCGTATTCCCATTCGGCTTCGGTTGGCAGACGATAACCGGTTCTAGCGGTCAAGGTCTGCGTTACAGTTGCATTGGTTATCGATAGTATACCGGGACTTCCTGTTCCGGATATTGGCGCCCTTGATATACCGCTCATCGAATACACCTGGCTAAGTCCTCCGGTGTCAGTGGTAAGCTTCATGCAATATTCAATCGCGTCATACCATGATACCCTCTCTACAGGGCGGCTAGTGTTCTTTGAAAATTGGCTTGGGTTTGTTCCCATCACAACCGCGTAACTTTTGATTGTTCCATTCAGCGAATTAACTTCCGTTACCTCGTACTTGCTTATGTAAAAACCGTCTACCTTAACGCGGCGTGTCGGATAAGCGTGGTACGCCGCGGGACTGCCTGAAACTGAGGAATCGCCCATTTCAAAACTTCCACGCGGAACCCAGACCATGTCCGGCACAGGCGGAACCCACCTTGCGTAAAGGTTTAAGACCTCGACACTGCTACTGCCACTGCCCTCCGTTATAGTGTACATATCATCAATAGTCATACCGAACCTGTTATAGGAATGAAGATTATTAGTCCTCCATGTTGTATTATTAATATTACTCACATCGTTGCTATCAACAGGGAAAGCGCAATCCCATTTTAAGAAAGACCATTCGTCAGGATTAAGATTTACAGGCATAGGAGGTTCAACTACCCTGCCGTCAGCGGCATAATATTGATCCGCAGGCTTGTACGATTGAGGAATTTTTCCCGCTGCCGAGCTCCCGACACCTGTACCCAGGTGATATCTGACTACATACTCCCGTTTCTTCCATTGACCATACAGTGTTATACCGGATGTAACTGCATCATTATCAAAGTTCCATGAACCGGAACAATTTGAATTTTTATACCAGCCGTCCAAAGCTTGCCCTGAAGGTACGGTTATAACAGGTGCTTG
>JGI24695J34938_10003424_pt1 | contig 11105 bp, 1 predicted proteins | sample TergutCo191P3_FD_34938 | JGI IMG/M metagenome (IMG submission 34938) | reverse complement strand
ATTTATTTTTATAACAGGATTATTTCCGCCTGTTTTGTTTTCGCAGCCGGTTCCGCCTTCTTTCGGCGATCTCAAAGGTTTTAATAAATCGATCTTTGACAATCACTTCAGCAAAGCGGACAGGGAAATAAACCCGGAACGCTGGCTTGCCGAAGCAAAGCTGGGAGTAACGCAGGCAATCTCCGCATGGGAATTGATCGCCGGAAGTTTATACGAAAACCCTTTACTTATAAAAGAAGCGAAAAATCAAATTGAAAACTGGAGTAACGAAGAACTCGAAAAACGTTTTTCACAATGGCTAATCGGCCGTTTTTACGGCGCTGCCGCGGAAGCATCCTTAATGAGCTTGTCGCAAGTGTTATCTGAAACTCAATTAACGTTTTCAGATAACCTTGTTTTATCACATGATTTGACCCAATGGCGGAATGAAGCTGACTTAGAATTAAATAATACAAGATTATACCTGGAAAATACGATTTCCCGCATGTATCCTGAACTTCTTGCGTACATTCCAAATGAGTTACGCGAAACTTATAATATGATTATTAATGAAACCGCATCTTCCATAAACACGTCAATAAAAGATGAATTTGAAAACATCGCCTCGCGGGAAGAAAGAAAATTCATAAGCAGGCGAACCAGAGATATCAACAATATACAAAGCAGACAGATTGACAATAAAGATTCCGCAAACAAGTTTACGGAAAAATTAATCGCGGATGCCGAAGAAATTTGCAGAATTGGAATCAATGAGCTTAATGCAAGAATAGAACAAGCCGAAGCAGGAACCGGAGATCTTGCCCTGTTAGGTGATGAATGGCTTAAATTATACAAAGAACAGTTCGACAAAGGACTAAGAGCGTGGGAAGAGGCGGAAGAACGCTTTTTTATAAGGCGTATTGAATGGGAACACGATTCAAATAATTTGTTTAATCAAGGACTTGAAACATGGAATAGCGCTTTTGACAATTTTGAGAATCAGCGAAAAACATGGGAACTAAATGTTAAAAGGCTGTTTGATGAGGGAGTGGCGTTATTTAAAAACATTTCCGATAATTTTGAGAATTCCGTAAAAGAAGCAAGGGCTGAATTTGAGCTTAATATGGCTATGCGCATAGGAGAAGGAACTGAAAGAGTTAAAGCGTTAATTGACATTTATTTAACCGCTTCTTCAACGTCAATTTCCGCCATGGAAAATGTAAGATTCTGGCATAACGATTATAACGCTGCAAATAAAATAGATCCTGATGATCCCGCGTTTTCCGAATGGCTCAAGAAGCAGAATAATACAAATGATGATACATTTAATAATTTTGCATTAACAGAAATGAAAAATGCGTATGATACATATATCTCATATTATAACACAGCTGTTGAGACACGCGATATGATTTTTACAAATTATGCCGGTCTTTTCGGAACAGGAGCATTAAAAGACATTCTATCGCCGAATGCGTCAAGCGAAGATTTTTATCTTAACGAATATCAAATTGCCCTTATAAGAGCGGAAGCCCTTGTTCTTTACTGGGAAAAAAAGACCAATATCGCGGCAGCGGTAGCGCTTTTTGCCGATGAATTCAATACCGGAAAAAAAACAGCGGCAGATAGTTTTAAAGCATGGGAAAGCGCAAAAACGGCGTATAATCAATCATTATCCGATTATAAAAGAGAATTAGATAATCTGACCACAATCGGAAATAATATAGAATCTCAAAAAAACGCGTTATCAGCCATTGTTCAAAATCTGCAAATAGAAGAAGACAAATTAAATCAATTACAGTCAGATTATAATGTTCTTGTTTCTATTTCGGGAAACAACCTTGAAAGATTTTATTATACAAGTTTAAACGATAAATATATTGCAATTGCTGAGCAATATGAATTATTGCGTAAATCAGGGAGCACCTCAGTTTATAAAACAATGCTGGATTACGGACTGGCGTGGGGATTAACAGAACAAAGAGAAACAGCGCAGGCAATTCTTAATCTTTTGATTTACGGAGACAACTCCGGAACTTTTTCATTATCAGCGCTGGAAAACATGAAAATGGAAACAGAGGTTAGAATTCGCCTCGCTTTAATAGACTTATTTTCTGACAGCACAAACGGCGAATTGCGTTCTATGGATTCTGCCTACAGCGGCGCGGACTGGTATTCAAAATTAACAGGAATTTCATTCAGCGAAAAAGATAAAGCCAATATTACAGGTGAAAAAATAAGCGAACTGCTTATCGAATATTACAATATTGGTTATGCGGCGTTACTGAAAAAACATTTTGAATTTGAACTGAACTCATTAAGAGGTTTTATAAATAATGATCCGAATGTGAAATTAAATGAGCATGCATTATTAAATACTTATCTTTCAGATAAGGAAGATGCCGCATATATTTACCATGTATTGCTAAACCTTCAATACAGAATAGAAAATGGATTATCGCCGTATGCTGTAGGCGATTTTGAGAATGCCATAATAAATATATTCCTTTCGGGAACTTCATTCTTTTCAGGAAGTGAAATTTATTTATCGGATTATATTAATGATTTATATTTCCGCCAAAGCATAACCGAATTTTTCAATGAATACGCCGCTTACAATTCATTTACACAAAGAGAACTATGGCAAAAATCATGTTTATCGCTATCAAATTTATTTAGAAAATATAATATTGAACCGGCAAACGGCGTTTTTCCTGATATTATCAAGCTTGGCAATGCGATTAAAAACAAACAGGGAGATATTTTTAAAAACACATCGCTATTTTTATCTGATTTTGATAATTGTTTTTCATTGATACCGGAGTGGCTGGAGAATGAAATTATTTTATGGAAACATTCTTTAATTGACTACATTGCGGTATTAACCGTTCAATTAAACATAAATCCGGTTAAAGATTCAGATACATTGAATAATGAATATATTCAATTAACAAATAATTTAAATGAATTATTTAAGACCTATGAATTATCTTTACTTACTGACAGCAGCGAAGCGGCGGATTTAAATGACATGGTAATTGATATATATAATACTTTGGCATTATTGGAATATCAAATTTTAATTACAAACGCGCAGGTAAACTACAACTATCTTGCCTCATTAGAAGATGAAACGCACTGGAGGCAATATTTAACCGTTGATTATATAGAAAACCCTGATCCTGCTGTTAAATATGCAGAAACACTGCTTGAAGGAATATACGAAGATGTTTTATTCAGGGCAGTCTATTACACAAACAGAATAAACGATTCATTTCAATTATTTACACAAACAGATATACCTTCACTCAACAGAAACGCGGATTATTACAAGCATCAATATTTTAACGCTATAGCAAATATTTCCAAAGATTTTAATTCATTAGAAAATAAATATAACGAGATCGGAAACAGCGCAAGAGCCTATAATTTTGCGAAAATGTCGCCGGATAACATTTTAAAAGAGTTATTGGCTTATGATGAATTAATAAAAAACCAGACAACTAAATACAATGCTGAAAAAGAAATTTATTTTGATAAATCAGAGGCATTTATCAGCACAGGTTCTCTTTACGACAGTCAATACAAACGAGTAAAAAAAGCCTATGAAAATACGGAAAATACGCGTTTTGAATATGAAAAACAGGATGCGATTAAAAGATGGGCAAGCACCTCATATTTAAATATTGATTTTTATGATTTGGAAAACAGTACGGCAAAATTATCAAAAGCGCGAACCGTATTAAACGTACTGTCCGATCTTTACAGTGAAAAAGAAATATATTCTTATAACAACCCTGAATATAACGAATTATATTCCGCATACGAACAAAGTTTTCAGAAAAAAATAATTTTACATGAAGCATTAGAATTGGTTACAGCGGAAGCTGCGCAGGAATATAAAAATAACAGCGTGTTTTATAGTAATTACCGCAATTCGCTTAATCAACTGGGGCATGTAAATCAGAATTATTCAGGCTATACATCATCAATTAAAAGATCTGAATGGACTATAAAAGATTTAATTACAATAGTAAACGGACAGCTGGTTTTTTCCAGAGATGGTTCCATGCGTCTTTCCGGAATAGATTCTTCAAAAGCAGACGAACTTAACAATTATTTCATCTCAAATTTAAATATTGACAATGAACGCTTTAAAATAAGCGCGTATGAAGACGCGTTAAGGGGATTAAGCGAAAGAATGTCAGTTTATTTTTCAGACAGCGATAAATTCAATCAATGGAGCTATGCAAGAGATTACCTTTTGCTTTCATTAATAAGTGCGAATAAAGATATAGACTGTCTTGATGCTTTTTATAAAGGTTTTGATAAAATGGGTACCGGCAAGGCATTGGGTAAATTAAATGTAATGTGCTCAATAACAAGCAGGGCAGTAAACCTATCCGGCTTTTTTAATGCGTCTTATCATCCGGATTACATTGGATCTTTTGCGAGTTCCGATATAGATATGACCGAATACAATTTAACCATATACAAGGAATACTGGGATAAATTAACAAAAGAAGAAAAGGCAGATCTTGAGTTTTATATAATTTTGACATTAAATAACAGCGATTATTCCAAAGGTTTTTTCTTGTCTCACACTCTTGATGTTTATAAAAAAGCGCAAAGTATGGTCAGAGGTTATATAAACAAAGCGGAGAAAGGGCTTAATAACATATTGCTTTTTGGGCTTCACTGGAGATACAGACAAATGAGAGATATAAACAAACTTGCCATAACTCCGCTTAATACTCATGTTTCATTGGTAGATGAACAAATAAGAGACTGGAAATCAGGATTAACAAATTATCTTTCAGCCATACAAACAAACGCCGTGGTTTACAGGAACTCCTGCGAAATTCTGAACGCAATAGAAGGAAAAGGCGGCAACGGCGGAAATATAAATTGGGCTGACATAGAAACCGCATTGACAAATAACAAAATGAAACAGGAAAAAATAGACAAGCTTAAAACTTATTGGAAAATAATACATAGAGGTTATGATATAAATTATAAAAGCGTATCTGAAGCTTTATCGTCTATGCATATATGGGCAGTTGACAGCGAATTATCAGTTAAAGAGCAATTGAATATTTTTTGGGAAAACGAATTTCAAAATCAAGTATATAAAGAGAGTTTGTTTTTAACAGCGGCAAACGCTTATATCACCGGAACCGTCAATATTGAAATTTTAAAAAAAGCCGCCGCAAACGCATACGGAAACACGGCAGCGTCATGGAAAAACCATCTTTACGATCAACAAACGGTTCTTTTAAATGACTTATCGTTGTATCTGGAAAGCAATAATTATCTTTATCCGTTCTTTAGCGGCATTAAAGATGAAATCACTTTATTAACGCGCAAAACGCTGGAAGACAGATACAAGGCGGAACTTAACATAAGAGAAATGGAATGGAGTTATATAAGAAATGATATAGCCGAAAAAAACATTGAATGGCAGGCTGCGGCTATTATGATAATTGAAAACGGAAGAGCGGACTGGATATCAAGCCGGCAAAAAATGGATGATGCCCTTAAACAATGGACTGAAAATTTTAAAAATGAATTCAACCGCGTTAACAATGAATGGAATGAAGCGTATTTAGCCGGTCTTGAAGACAAGGAATCATGGCTGCAAATGGCAGCGGATGCCGCAAACAGAGCTTCGACAGAATCGTTATTATTGCTTCTGGGCACAGAAGGAGAACGCCTTGCAAGATTTGCGGACACAAGAGAGCCGTTCGGAATACGCAACGCAGTTCCCAATGCTCAGGCTCTTATGGACAATCTCCTGCAGTCTTCCGGTATTATCAATATGACAAACGCGTTTGCATCTTTAAACGGCATTTCCGGCACAACAACTACGGCTGTTTTGCGCGGCATTGGAGGTATATCAACATGGGATACAGCTATTGTAAAAAAAACGGCATCGGACATGGCGCGGAAAGCAGGCGCGGAAATCGCAAACAGCGAAACTAAAAAGCTTGCGTATAACACCAGGCAGCAGGCAGAATCCGCAATAAAAAGTTTAACCGCGACTGTTGATTCCGCAAACAATTCGTTCAGAGCAGGCATGGATGAACATTTTATTTCTACGGGATTATGGAAAAAAAGCGGAAATAATTATGTAAAGGACGTGCTGAAAGGCGCCACTCTTTTTTCATCGATCATTACAGAAAAAGCGGCGGTTGAAGGGTATGCGAATTATATCATGGAACCGATCGTGCTCCAGACAAATTTGGATGAAAATTTTCTGTCTTTGCTGGAAACAATCGCCATCAGGGAATTACTGGATAACGCTTATTTGGAAATAAAAAAGATTGCAGATGATATTTTTGGCACCAATGAAGAACCAAAAGAAATTACGGAACATAGCGGAAAAACAAAACGCGAACAGGCTCCTGGAAAATTCGGCGCACACATCGGATATACGCCTGCTCCGAAAGATTCAGGTAATATCGGCAAAAAGAAAGAATCAATGTTTTATGATCAGGGCGCAGGTGAACTGGGGCGGCTTTTAACCGAATACACTTATTGGGCAATTATTGAAACAATGGGGCAGGCGGAACTAAAACTGGCTCCCTGGGAAAAACGCATGTGGAATGATGATGACATCTGGTTAAAAGCTCCTTCATTCAAGTTAGTTAACAACATTGTAGCATCAATAATAGTCGGCTGTTTTACATACGGCGCAGGCTGGGTAGCCATACCTATCTCTATTGGAGCCGCTGTTGCCAATGAAATTGCGTTTGGAAGCCTTGATCTTGCGTTTGAGTATAAAGAACTTGATGAAGTTGCATTTAATGTCGGGAAAACATTTGTAATAAGTTCAATAACCAGCGCGGCGGGCGCGTTATTTAACGGCGTTGCAACAGTAGGCGGTACGGTAATTTTTGACGGATTAACAAACGTTGCGGTAGAAACATCAACGAATGTCCTGAATAAAATAGCGGCAAGAACGATAATGACAGGATTAGAAAAAGTAACTACAAATATTGCAACTAACGCGATAAACGGAATTACCTACAGCACAGGCGGAAATTGGGGATACAACAAAGAAGTATTAGGCAGAGATTACGTAAAAAACATGATGACAAATACATTGTCATCCATGACAAACGCATTTACAACGACAGGATTTACGGCAATAAACAGCGGACTTGATTTATCAAAATTAAAAGGCTTCAACAATTATGAAAACAAAATAAACGTTAAAAAATTTAACAACCTTCTCGGATCTTTAGCGGGACAGGCAGTAAATTACGCAATGGGCGGCGATTTTACATTAAATCTTCTCAATCTTAGCATGTTCTCAGACGGAAAATTAAACAGCGGACTGCTGGAATTAAACCTTGGACGAAACGGCGCGACAATGAACATAGGCACAGGCGGAGCAAATGTCAGCATTGATAATCTGATTGATTCATACAAAGGCGCCTTGATCTGGGACAAAAACATTCAGATTGGCAGATACATAAAAGAGCAAGGCAATGTAATAGGCAATGATTCCAACACCGCTATCGCGTTTCGCGTTCAATATGGATACGGAGACGCTGAAGCAAAAAAGCAATTAAATGATATATTTAAAGGTAAAACGATAATAAAGACAGACGCTGAAGGAGATTATATCGCGAAGACCACATTGCAGGACGGAAAAAGAATAATCAGCATAACCAATTTTAAGCAAGACAAGAGCGATGCGGAACAATTCCTTTTTGCGATTATTCTTGGACATGAAGCACACAGAGATGGTCTTGTAACTGATAAAAACTCTCTGGAAACAATAGCAGCGACAATGGCTCACACGAAAATGGCACTAAATATACTGTTTGACGGGGAAAAAATAGCGTATAACGAAAACCTGAACAATGACATACATAATTATATTTCCGCGCTGGCATCAAATAACATGTCTTCATTCGAGGCTTATGTTAATAGCAATTATGATTCCAGCGCGGATTATTGGAAACTTATAATACAAGATGGAGTCGCCGGCTTTATGTGGGATAATCAATATACTTTTGATTTATCAGCAATTGGAATAGAAGAAAGGGCAGAAACATTAGACGGCAACACTTTAGAAAAAATACGCCGATTGGGTCATTCTGATTTAAATTCAAATGATTTTAATAATTATGTAGAAACGTTTTACTATTTAAACGCAGCCGCGCAGACTTTGGAAACTGCTCTGAAAATATCAGCTGCGGATACGCCTAGAATAAATCAAACCGGAACAACAACAAATACAAACGTGGTTCGATCTCAAATTGAAACTTTCTTTGACGCGCTGCGCGGAGTACAGTCATCCGGACTTTATATAAAAACCGATCCTCTGCTTGATCAATCCGGAAACGGACCGAATATTTTTACCAGCGGCGGAGGAACGATAACAAACCACAGCGGTATGCGAGCCATGAACTTTAACGGCAATTTTTATTTTGAATCACACATAGCATGGGATTTATGGAATGAAAATACAAAATTAGCCGCGCCGATAAACGGCAACTTAAATCTTGATTTTACCAGCGGAGGCGGTTTTAATATAACAACCTCTGATGGAAACAAAAGTTTCTCTTACGGTCATTCCGGCGCCGAATCCATTAAAGATCTCATTTCCGTATTTTCCTACAATGGAGTTTCAGTGGATGGAAGCGCGAATTATTTAAGCGGCATTACACAAAATATGACTATCGGAACAATGGGAAACACAGGAACATATACAACAGGCGCACATGTACATTTGGTTTATGCAGTAAATGGCCAAGCGCAGCATCCAGGAACATTTTTCGATCAAAGCATATATAAAACAACCGCATGGGCAGACACAATGAGCGGATTTCCCGGCACTAGAAATAATTTACAGCTAAATTATGAACAAGTTCAGAGAATGTATCAGTATCTTTCTGCCGACAGATTTAACGCGTTTGCGTCAGCATCTTCCAATAATCAAAAATATTTATTTAATTATGTTTATAATCATAATAAATTTGTATCAGACTATCAAAATTTTATCACTCAGTATGTACCAATAAGGTAAAAAAGCAATTTATGTAAAACAATAACAATGATAGAATTGCAGCAAAAAAATCAGCTGCAATTCTATCAAATTCCAAACATTCCGTTATGAGCATATATTAATCTCTTGACAAAATATTAAACTGGGAATATATTCTACTATAATACAGGGGTAAAAAGGCGTTTGAAAACGATTTTTATTGTAGATGACAGCGACACAAACCTGGCAATGGCTGAAGAAGCGCTTGAGGACGATTTTCAGGTAATGACACTACCCTCAGCGGAAAAAATGTTCTCATTATTGGAGAAATTAACACCAGATTTAATCCTACTCGATATAGAAATGCCCGTAATGAATGGTTTTGAAGCGCTTGAAAGATTAAAAGCCAATAAATTATGGGCAAATATCCCTGTCTTTTTTCTTACCGGAACAGTTGATGCGGCAATTGAAGCGCGAGGTTCAAAATTGGGAGCGGTTGGCATAATTACAAAGCCGTTTTCTAAGTCTGTGTTAATTAACAAGATAAATTCTCAAATTTAGTATATTTTTTATATTTTTTAGTTTATAATTGGAAGTGTCTGGTTAGGATTGCAAGTCGCTTCTTTATTATAAACTTTTTATTGGAGGATATTTGTGCGGTCAATTTTTAAGGATAACCGGAGCCTAACATCAATTTATGCACAAATGTTCGTAATTATTATCGCGTTTATTGTAATGGGTATTTCCAGCTTTATTTTTGCCAGCCGCATAGAACACAGGCATCTTATAAAAGAAGCGGAAATGATTCTTGCCTATACAGAAACAAAAATAATATCCAGCCTTCTTGAACCCGAAACATTTATCATCGGTTACTCAGAAACTATCCGTACAATGCTTTTAGACAATATTGATGAAAGCATTGTATCCGAATACATGAAAGACATAACCAATTTTCTTGTCAGGGACAGGGAACGCATGGCGGGATTAACCGCCACTCACGGTTATTTTTTTACATGGGGCGGAAAATATATTGTAGGAAGAAACTGGATTCCGCCGGATAATTTTAACCCTCATGCAGCTTTGTGGTTTCAACCTGCAATTCAGGCCAGAGGAAGAATAGTAATCTCGGAGCCTTACAGAGATATGGTAACAGGAACCAATATTCTGACATTGGCACGTTATCTTACAGACGATGACGGCAATCCATTGGCAATAATATGCCTTGATATGGAAATCAGCAGAATTTACAATCACGCCATTAGCATAAACCTCACTAATGGAAGCTACGGAATATTGTTAAACAATAAACTGGAAATAATGGCTCATCCTCAATCATATTTTATAGGTGAAAACATAAGATATTTGGACAGCGGCATAGCTTCCCTCGCGGATGAATTAAATATGGGAAGAAATATCAGTGAGCGCAGATTAAAAAATTACATGTACGAAGATACCATCGTTTATTTTATAAAAACAAAATTTGATTGGCGGCTTGGCATTGTAATACCTGTGTATGAATATTACAAAAGCGTAAATAACATGGCGGTATTCCTTATTGTGCTTGGATCGATTCTTGCGTCAGGTTTATGCATAATGCTTTACTATCTGGCTCAGGCAAAAATAAAATCCGACATGAGAACCCAGCAAAAGAGCAACTTCCTTGCCACAATGAGTCATGAAATCAGGACGCCATTAAACGCAATTCTTGGAATGACGGAAATTCAAATGCAGAACGCGGTTCATCCTCCGTCAACAAGCGAAGCGTTTATAAAAATCAACAATTCCGGCAATCTGCTTCTTAACATAATCAACGATATTCTTGATCTTTCAAAAATCGAAGCGGGGAAGCTTGAATTGGTGCCGACAAAATATGACGTATCAAGCCTGATTAACGATATCATCCAGTTAAATTACATTCGCTACGAAAGCAAACCAATCGAATTTAAAATAGAGATTGACGAAAATATTCCGTCGGTACTGGTAGGCGACGAGCTGCGCATTAAACAAATTTTAAACAATCTGCTTTCCAATGCTTTTAAATATACCGCTCATGGACAGGTTACGCTGTCGGTCAGCGCGGAATGTGTCGGACGCGGAGGGGGTGCGGTAATTGTTACGCTTATTTTCC
>JGI24695J34938_10003419_pt1 | contig 11113 bp, 11 predicted proteins | sample TergutCo191P3_FD_34938 | JGI IMG/M metagenome (IMG submission 34938) | reverse complement strand
TGTAGAAAACTTGTCACAGTGAACCTGCCGACAAGTCTTGAGGCAATTCACGAAAGAGCTTTCATGTCTTGTTGGGAACTTTCTGAACTTATCATACCAGCNACGCTTACTGGTATTAATTTCCTTGAATGGCAATGGCATATCTCTGGTTTTATAGAGAATCCAAATAACGATGCTTTTGTAGTAACTAACCTACCTCTTAGTATTCAGCAGCGATTGCAAGAATTGGGTTATCAAGGGCAGTTTTAAAAGCGGTGTAAAGGTAACAGGAACCATTTTTCCATAGTGTTGTTAGGTGCAATGAGTACGCTATGGGTGTGGGTGTTTGGATAAAACCTCTCGCAAAGGCGCGGAGAACACGGTTGAAGAAAGAAATTTTCTATCACGAATGGCGGTGTCCGAAATGTATGAAATACTTGTTCGGACACATTCCTAATTGTTATTTTTTCGTATTATTTCGCAGAAATAGGAGAAAAAACAAGGGCTGGAAGAGAAGTAACCAACTTCTCGGACAGCCCCTTCACGAACCACCCAAACAATGTTCGTGTACACGGTAAAATTTTTTTTCTTCTTTTATGGCGAACATATTATCTAGCAGAGAGATTGATTATTGAATTAAGCTGTGTCGCGGCTTGCTATTTTTATTGAATTATCATCGGTAGAAACAGGAGCAGACTTTTTTTTGTTTTAGGGTCAAGGAACATTTCATCATATTCGCGCATTCTTGCGTCTGTTATTACGCCAATTTTATGCATATCTTTTGCTTCTAAGTGCATTGCTTTTATAATCTCACTGTCATATTTCATTTTTAATCCTCTTGTAAAATTTCTATTAAAAACTTACTTTTTACCAATAAATTTATCTGTTCTTCCGTAAATAATAAATTATCCTTTACTCTTCCTTTGAAAAAATTCAGTTCTTTATCGCTTATATTAAATTTTTTCTATTTTGGAAAACCATACAAAAAAATAGCGCGAAAATCGTTTTTAAAACAACAATCGACCTATACCCTCCATGTTTCCCCTCGCCTTTTTTTACCAGTTCAATTTTATAAGAAAGAACCGTCAAATTGTTGGTTTGCGGTTCCATTCGTGGTAAAATCTTCCTTTCTTGTGAGTAAACGCATAAGAATTCGTTAAAATACTTAAAAAATTGTGCGTTTTACACGCTTTTTTTATTTTACATTCGACTTTAAATTTTAATAAATATTCCCGTATGGGAATAAAAAATTGCCTGCGGCAGCATTAAAGCCGCAATAGGAGTTTAACACCGCGTTGCGGTGTTTGCGATTAAATTCGCCGCTTGCGCGGCGTAAATAGGAGTACTTATGAAAAATACAACCAGTTTTTTTACAGCTATACGAAGTATAGCAGCTATGCGAAGCATAACAATTATCGCAATGGCTGCAGTAATCATGGTTTCAATGACAGGGTGTGATACTGATGGAGATGGGGGAGGCAATCATGCGCTGATAGGCACGTGGATCAAAGGTAGCGACAGCCTTACATTCGGGCCGGATACTCCGCCAGCATCGAATCAAATTGCGCTTGATGCCTATTCTATAGGCAGCAGTTCAGGTTCTGGCAGCGGCATTTCTTTGAAGATTGCTGGAGATGCGGTAACTTATTACAGTGGTGGTGCTGCATTCAATTTCGCATTAAACAACAACAACAATACGCTGGTCATTACAAATGGTGAAGACTTTAATTGGGGGCTTAATATTAACGGAACATGGACTCGCCAATAACTAACCAACAGTTATATCTTTTCGGAGGCGCAAGGGTGTCAGGCACAACATATCCGTAGTGCCGTTATGTGAAACGGTACTACGGATATAACGTATAACGGAAACGCAAAAGTGCCTGACACCGCAGATAGTGCAGCATAACAATCAGGGGCAGGGGGTATAAACTTCCTGCTCCTTTTTAATTGAAGGTCAGGCGTCTTTGCGTGTTCTATTCTGAAGTGTGCAACATTTTTATTACATCGTCAGCAGAGACGAAAAAAACATTTCCTTCATTTTCACGTTTCTCATAATCGCTGATTACATTCCTATCAACTATATCCTCGTATAGTTCTTTCAAGGAGTATTTTATCAACGACGATTTGTCCTGTTCATAATAATTGGATAAAAAATTCACCATTTCTGCCTCTTCGCGGTTAAGTCTCAGCGATATTACAGCCATTTTTTATAAACCTCCTCACGTTTATCCAGAGCCACTACGTTTATGTTATTTTCTGATATATAAAATATTGCCCGATACTTACCTTTGCGAAGGCGGTAATATACCCGCTCTATACTTTTTGATATTTTCAGTTGTTTTATATCAAAAAGCTGTAAATCTTTTGTCAAATCCAAAGCCGTGAATGCATTATTAAAATGAATAAAAATGTCTTCAGGGATAAGTCTTTTAATTATCCTTTTGACAACTTCGTCTTCATATTGGATCATATATGCATTGTATTACAATGTTTACAGATTATCAAGTCGGTCTGCGCATACTGTACCAATAGGTTACTTCTACCAGTTACAAGGTTTTTTTTATTTAAGAAAAGATACCAAACAAAAGCTTGGCGATTTTCGTGCTCTTTGCGTCTTGGCGAAAACTCTTCTCTCAACCAACCCATGCGCCTTCGCCGCTTTCACTCCATGTAACTCAAGCAGTATTTAATTCATCCTCATGGAGGAGTGTCCATACTTCAACAAGCTTTCTTTGTTTTATTGGTAAATCGCCTTCGATGAGATAAGCTTTGAAATCATATATTTTTTCAAACTCGGCATATTTGGCAATGTAATGGGGCGTATGGTGCTTTCTGTTATATGTAAATTAAATTGAGATATAAACAGCATTTTTCTCCATCTCTTCAAATTATATTATAAACAATTTTGTATAATAAGTTGAAATTTTTTCAAAGGTAACCTTTGTTTTATGCGTAAACCTGCGATTAATTTCATGGGAATAAGGCAAAAATATCGAAGTAAAGGTTCGTTTCTGTTCGTATGGTTAATGGTAAAATTCTTCCAAAAGTGCAAATTACCTTACACCGCATAAAAGGCAGCATAACAATCAGGAGCAGGGGGTATAAACTTCCTGCTCCTTTTTAATTGAAGGTCAGGCGTCTTTGCGTGTTCTATTTTGAATTTCTACCCTATACTTTTTGATATTTTCACAGGCATTGTAAGGAGAGTGAATTATTCACCCAGTTTCTTCGGCAACAATTTTTATAAACTGTTCAGGTGTAACAACAGAAATAGAACCAGAAGCGTAATCATCAATATTTCTGGTAATGATATAGTTGGCGGAAAAACCTTCGCCGACAACATATTGAACAGAGTCCTCAAAATCATCCCAGTCTAAATTCAATGCTTGATAGATATGATTATCAGTTACAGTAGCTGGTTTGAATACAGAAAGAAGATTTTTAAGAGCTTCTTTTGCGGATTCCTTGCCGAGCGTTCCTTTCGCAATAAAGAAAATATCGGTTATAGCGGATGCGGAAATATAGCCTGTAATAATTTTTGCTTCGGCAAGCACTTCGACATATGCAGAACTATCATAAAAAGGAACTCGATTAAGTAAAATATTAAGCACTACATTAGTGTCAACCAACACCTTCATTTTAAGTGTATCTCCGCCATTGTTTTATATCGAATTGCATCAAGATCAGCGTCTCTCAATTCTGAAAGTATACTAGTAAGTTTATGTAAAGTTGACGAATTCTTCACCAATTCATCAAGCTTTTCTCTGCTTATGATAATTCTCCCCTCTTTATCTCATGGAATCGAAACATCCGCTTTCGCTGAAGGCTTCGCTTCGTTTTTTTCGGGGAACCAAATGAGTTCAAAGCGGGCGATTGTACCTGTTGGTATTTCGCGCGGAACTTCAAGCATAATACGACGGTCAGCCGGAACTTCTACAGTTTGGGTAATGGTCATGAATCAAATATAACATAAAAAAATCAATTTGCAGGTTAATTCCTTCTATTTTCTCAACTTTTGCGTTCTCTGCAGTATATACACTTCAAATGAAACCGGATGTGGTCATGAATTAGAAAAAACTCGACATTAATATTTGACATACCATATCCTTTTTAAAATCCTAAAACAGCCGCTATAAAATAAACAGGCGAGTTCCAATAAATTGTTATTTCGTTAGCTGAAAAACTGTCTTTGTGATCCACATAACACTTGGGAGGCGGTAAATTGCCGTTATGCGCTTTACAATGTTCAGCTAAGGCATGATCCTGCCCGGTGTTCATATTAGGTCCTCCGACAACCATTCCGGGAACGGCGCTGCCTGCCGCAACTGACGGTCTATGATGAGGATTTTTCGGCGCGTTAGAGCCAAACCCTGTAACGTAACTTTGTGATAACGGATTTCTGCCAAGAATATAATGGAAATGTTCAAGAGCGGCTTCAATGTACGATATTGAAATTGAAGTATGAATTGAATTTGCATCACTGTCTATACGGCTGCCCAATAAAAGCGTCATTGCGTTATTGCCGGCAACTCCCATGCTGCCCCACATATATCTTTCACCTAACGAAACGCCGTAAGAGTCATTTGAAAATTTATTCATAATATCATTGCATGCCGATAAAAATTTATCTTTCATTGCAGCTAACAGAGAAGCATCCGCCTTTTTTCCGGCATGAAATATATAAGATACAAGTCCGTAACCGTTTACAAAACCCCAGCTAAATCCGGCGTGAGGCAGCTGAAAATTATACCCGTTTGAAAAAGTTATAAATTCAGGTTCGAAGGAAATTGTTGATTTTACCGCGTTATGATATTCTTCTTCTCCGGTTGCAGCGAATAATTCGCAAGCCGCCCAAAAACGCTCGTCTTTATCGCTTCTGTCTCCGTACTCGCCTGTTTTAATATCAGGCGGATTATTAAAATTCGGCGCATAGGGATTTTTTACGCACCAAATCCATGCGCGCTTTGCGGCGGCAAGCAAAACATCTTTTTTATCGGGATAAAATCTTGAAGCAAGCGCCATACTCGCGCAAAAGTCAGCGGTTGCGGTCGGAGAAATAGGAGAAAGAATTAACTCATCATGCTCATCCTGAGGCATTTCGTCTAACGCGTCAAACTGCCTGCAGGTTACTTTGTGATAAACTCCGCCAGTCTCTGCGTCCTGCATTTTTAGCATCCATTCAATTTCGAACCATACTGTTTCCAAAAGCTGCGGATCTGGGTTAGGTGATAATTCATGCGCCAATAATAAATCCGCGACAGATTTGGCTGCAGGGACTATGTAGCGGCCGTAATCGCCTGCGTCATGCCAGCCGCCCGAAACGTCAAGTTTTTTATCAGAGCCGTAAACTGTTGCAAGTGAAGTATGACAGGCAGGGTGCGACCAGATACCGCAGTTAATATCAACGCCGCATTTTTGATAATCAAACATTTTTAAAAGAGCGGTTCGCAACTGCGAATAAGGATTATCGCTTATTGTAAACGGATATGATTTTTCTCCGTCAGCGAATAGTAAATATTCCCCTTTTTCCTTAAATGATGAAAAATCGGCGATACGAACTGTTTCCTTGGAAGCCGCGTCATAGACAGCTTCGCCGGCTGTTCCGCTGTATACAATTTTTTCATCCGATATACGCATGATATTAAATGCGATATCATTTTGCGATATTACCGCCTTTTTTTTGTCCGATGGTCTATAACCTAACTGATTAATGCAGATGTTTTTCATTTATTTTTCTCCCACATTCATTACAATATAATTTAATTATAAAAAAATCAAACAAAAACCTGCGGCAGCCACGATAAAATTATTATTAAAATTAATACAGCATAACCAACCGGTTTTGTTTTTATAACCCTGTTTGAAGATTCAGAAAAAACTTTTTCGCTTAGTTCAAACAGCATAGAATCGATTTTTGCGATAAAATTTTTTCCTGTAATTTTGTACTTGCGGCTCATTAAACATGAGAAAATACGCAGGGACTCGCCGAGTAAATTTCCGAAAGCGCCGGGTAATTTTAAATCTCCCCTGACCGTAAATTTAGAGAGCATAACAAGCGCCTGTAAAGTAACCGCTCTGTGAATACCCGCTTCCAAAGCCCCGGAAGTTATTTTAAACACTCCCGCCGAAAATAAAATTTTGCCGTAAGGAATAATTAAATTAAAAGCAATAATAAAAAATGTTATTAATATTGTAAAAATAAAATCAATCTTTTTCCCGGAAAGAAAAGCCAAAAACCAAAAAAATAAAAATTGTATAACTCTAAACTCAGTAGAAGGATTAAAAACCGCCGCCGGAATAATTAAAACCCCGGCAATAAATAAATCCCTTGCAGAAAAAATATTATTGTATAAATCTTTTCTTAAGCTCATTAAATTAAAATTCCCTATTTGTTATTTTATTAAACCATTTAGATTTTCCGGCGAATACTTCGCAAAAAACTCCCAAAGCTATTCCCGTAACAAGCCCTGTAAGTAAAAAAGGAGGAGCGATGTAACGGACATTATCTTTAAAAATAAAAAAATAAGCGAGAGCAAGCTGAGATATATTTGAAACAAACGCGCCTGCAGTTCCGATTCCTATAAATGTTATACGCCGCCTTCCGAAAACGCGGGCAAGCAGAAACATTAAAAGAGCGGATAAAAAAGTTCCGGTCAGCGAAAAAAGAAATATATAAGAAAAAAGAGTTCCTGTTATTAATGCCTGTCCTAAAACTTTTATGCAAATTAATATTAAATATGCACGTAACGGAAAAATATATAAAGAGAGCATAAGCGGAAGATTTGCAAGTCCGATTCGCAGAAATGGCAGAGGTTTTGGAATCATGTATTCGACCGCGGAAAGAAAAAGGCAGAAAGCGCCTAAAATACATAAAGCGCGCGCTGAGTCTGCGGAATTACCATGCGGCGCTGTCGATGTCATTTTCTTTTTCGCCCTGTATCATTATTAAAACATTGTTGGGAAGACACGCCGCCCATTGTCCTTGTTTCCGGATAAAACCCGAGGCAACGCAAGTTTGATTATCGCACGGCGAAGATTCAACCCATGCGCGGTTATCATGAAGTTTAACAATCGTGTCCCCAAGGATGCCGGAGACTGTAATAACTTCTTCGGCATTAATAGGAAATGTCCACTCGCTGTCCTGCCCGCGGATTAAAATATTTATATTATTATTTTTTTTTATATATACAGTGACAAATGAATAAACTGTAACAACAGCGGCAAGAAAGATGATTAATATGTCCGCAAATTTTATTTTATTCATTGTATTAATAATAACGGAAAATTAAATTTTGTGTAACATGAGCCTTTTCTAAAACTTCAATTTTTGGAAAAGGCTCATGTATTATTCAACTTTAAACCGCGAAACTTCCTTGATTAAAAGTTCGATATTTTGGCGGTTTTCGGCTGTTATGTCGTTAACATGATGAACTGCGACATTTATTTCGTCAGCGCCGATTGCCATCTCGTTCATACCCGAAGTTATTTCGTGGGTTATTCTTTCCAGGTTTTCGCTTTCTCTTATAACTTCTGTCGAACCTTCAAGCATTTCCTGAGAGCTGCCTTTTACATCGCCTGTAATTACATTAATGTTACTTACGCCTTCCAGAATTTGTTTGGAGCCGACTTCCTGTTCTTCCATTGCATGGCGGATATTTTCTTCCTGCTCGGCGACAATTTTTACGCTCGAATCAATCGCCTCGAATTTATCAAGAACATTCTGCGTTTCTAAAGTAATTTTATCAATCGACCCTTTGATTTTTTTTAACACTTCGCTGATTGTTTTTGACTGCTTGCTTGATGATTCCGCGAGTTTTCGAATTTCGTCAGCAACAACGGCAAATCCTTTTCCGGCTTCGCCCGCATGAGCCGCTTCGATCGCCGCGTTCATCGATAAAAGATTAGTCTGGCTTGCGATGCTCTGCATCATCGCGTTAATTTCTAAAAGTCCTTCAGACTGGCGCGAAATTTCTTTTATATCCAAAGCGACATCGTTAAGACCTTTGCGTCCTACTTCGGATGCTCCTAAAAGCGATTTAACATTGCCGGCGTTTTTAATAAGAGTTTCTGTTACAGACCTTGTGTTGGCGACCATCTCTTCGATAGCCGATGAAGCCTGCGAGATATTTGTGTTCTGATGCTCGACATGATTGTTTAGTTTTCCGATATTTACCGTTACCTGTTCCATCGTCGCGTGAGTTTCGCTTACACTCGCGCTCTGATTCATTATGCGGTTTTTAACGCCCTGAATATTCGAAGTTATTTGATTTACCGCGGCGGCAGTCTGGTTCATGTTACTCGCAAGATTATCGCCTGTTACCGCAAGCATATCGGCTTCTTTTCTGATATTTACGACGAGAATTTTTATTTTTCTTAATGTCTCGTTAAAATATTTCGCAAGATCGCCTATTTCGTCTTTTGATTTGACGAATATTTCATGGGTTAAATCTCCTTCGCCCAAAGCAATATCCTTTAATGTAACGGCGACATCATGTATCGGTTTTGCGATTGATCTTCCGATAAAAAACGCGATGGTGATTCCGGCTACCATCAGGATTAAAGCGACTCCTGCGGAAGCCAGAATCTTCGCAATTTCGTCATCAAATTCTTTTAAATCCATGGAACAGAAAAGTATCCACGGATAATCTTTGATAGAGGTGTAATATCCTACTCTGTGCTCTCCGTTATAATAATAATCCGAAAAACCGAACTTGTCATTAAGAGCGGCTGATACTGTGTCAGCTAACGTTCTTAAAGAAGGATCGTCGGCAACGCCTGTTATCGGATTAAACTGCTGTCTTACCAGTTCCGTGTTCGGATGTCCTATAATGGTTCCAAGTTCGTTGGTTACAAAATAACGGCCTGTTCTCATTCCGCTGTAGAGAGAAGTCATTTGCTGTGACAATGTATTTAATCCGTCTTTACGCGCCAATAAAACGCCGACTACGGGAGCCCTCGGAGTATCGTCACGGAAAATCGGAACCGCAAACATTGCAACAACATTGCCGCTGATACGGCTGACAACAATTTCTATCGCTTTTTCTCCAGCCAGCGCTTTCTTAAAATAATCACGATCCGCAATTTGTATGCTCGCGTCATCAATAACATAAACCGCGTTTCCGTCAGGTGTAGCCAGAGCCATATCAAGCGCGTCTAAACGCCGCACATCGGGCACAAGACCTGGTCTAATCACTTCCCAGTCCATGCTGCGTACGCGCACACGGGCGGCAACTTCCGCAAGAACATCAAGCTGTCTTCCAAGCTGAGAGCTGACTATATCGGAATTCGCGTTGGTTTCGGCGTGCATTGCCTCGTTAAGAGTGTTTCTTAAAATTCTGGAACTTGTATAAATAATCGAAAAACCGATACTGACCGAAATAACAATAATGATTATTCCGAAATACAGTGGTATTTTTAAACTTAACTTCATTACATTCTCCCTTTTTTATTATTTTTAGCTAAAATTCCTAATTCGTCAAGATAAAAAGCAAATTATAACATTAAAAGTCTTTTCTAAAAACTGAAGTTTTGTATAAGCTTCCTTTAAATTGTATTAAATCGCTCGTTATGCTAACTTTACTAATTTAAATAAAACCGATACATTAAAAATATGAAAAAAATTTCATTAACCGGCATAAAACCTACAGGCGATCTTCACATTGGTAATTATTTCGGCGCGATAAGACCCGCATTGGAACTTGCAAAAGAATATGACGCGCGATATTTTATAGCGGATTATCACGCGCTCAATACAATGAAAGATCCGAAAGAGCTGAACGCGTCAATAAGACAGGTCGCGGCAGGCTGGCTGGCTTCGGGGCTGGACCCTGAAAAAGTTATTTTTTACAGACAAAGTTCCATTCCTGAAGTGTTTGAACTTGCCACAATGTTAATGGCTTTTACAAGCAAAGGATTGATGAACCGCGCTCATGCTTACAAGGACGCGTCAGGAAAAAATATCGAAAAAGGCGAACACGCGGATGACGGAATCAATATGGGGCTTTTTACCTATCCTGTATTGATGGCGGCTGATATTATCATTTTTGATTCTGACATTGTGCCGGTCGGCAAGGATCAGGAGCAGCATATTGAGATGGCGCAGGATATCGCTCAGTCGGTAAACGCAAACTACGGGCAGCAGGTTTTAAAAATTCCGCAGGCGGGAATTCAGGAAAGCGCCGCCGTTGTACCGGGGCTTGACGGGCGCAAGATGAGTAAAAGTTATAATAATGTTATTCCTCTTTTTGCGCCGGAAAAAATTCTGCGTAAAACTATTATGCGCATAACGACGAACTCCCAGTCTGTTGAAGAACCCAAAAACCCCGATGAAAGCCAGATTTTTCTTTTGTATAAATTATTCGCCGATGACAGCGAAAAAGCGGCGCTTGCCGGGCGTTACCGCTCGGGCGGCATGGGCTGGGGAGAAGCGAAAGAAGAACTTTTCCGCGTTGTTAACCGTCTGCTCGTTCCGATCCGCGAACGTTACGACACAATTATGGCGGATATTCCCGCGCTGGATAAAATTTTAGAGCAAGGAGCGCAAAAAGCCCGCCCGATTGCGGAAGCGACGGTAAAAAGATTCCGAAAAGCGGCGGGAGTGGATTGATATATGAGTGTTATTTCCTGCATTGGAAGCGGAAACATGGGTTTCGCTTTAATGAAAAGCATAAAAAAAGAAACGGAAATTTTTATTACCGACGCCGACGAAGTAAAAGCAAAAGAAACATGCAAGGCGCTTACAGACGCGTCTTTAAACGCGAAATATATTTCGTCTAGCGCCGCCGCCGCCGAAAAAGGAAGCGTTATTTTTCTTGCCGTAAAGCCTCAGGTTTTACAAACGGTGTTAGACGAAATCGCTACCGCCGTTATCAAAAGAAAAAATGAAGGCGCCGCGCCTGTGCTGGTTTCGATGGCGGCAGGCTGGTCAATAAAAAAAATTCAGGAAGCAATAAACGATAAAATTCCGGTTGTGCGCATAATGCCCAATACTCCCGCGCTTATCGGCAAAGGAATGATAGCAATGGCTGCTTCCCCCGAGACGCCGCGTGATAAAATCGAAGAACTTGAAACAATATTAAGCTGCGCGGGTTTAGTAGATAAAATTGACGAGCGTTATATGGATGCCGTCACT
>JGI24695J34938_10003418_pt1 | contig 11114 bp, 21 predicted proteins | sample TergutCo191P3_FD_34938 | JGI IMG/M metagenome (IMG submission 34938) | reverse complement strand
ATAATTCAGTAAACTGATAAACACGACGCAAGGTAGAGCAGTTGGCAGCTCGTCGGGCTCATAACCCGGAGGTCGCAGGTTCGAGTCCTGTCCTTGCTAAACTAAATTTCCATGTTTTATGTTATTCACTATCTTTCACTATGTTTCATAAATCCTTACCAGATATAGACTTATAAGTATTCTTATTTCACTATATTGTTATATGTTTCACTATGTTTTATACTTTTTTGTAGGCTCTATGTAGGCTATGTGTAGGTTTCCAAAATTTGCTAATGAGGCGTGATTGGTGGGTGTAAAGATACGGATTAACAAGGGGAAAATCTATCTCGATGTTTACGCCAATGGTCAACGCCGATGGGAGTCTTTAGGTCTTTCAGTACCGAATGACAAACAACAGGCAAAAGAAATTATGAAGCTTGTCGAAGTGTGCCGAAGCAAGAGGGAAGCGCAAATAACCAGCGGTGAATGGGGGCTGATTGATCCCATTAACGGAAGGCAGACATTATCTGAATACATCGAAACCATGAACAAGGGCAAGAACAGCACCATAGCTAAAGCCCTGAAATTTATTAATCTGCATAATCGGGGAAATATAGCAATAGCAAACGTAACGGAAAAATGGATCGAGGATTTTCAAGACTTTTTACTGAATGATACAAAGTTGTCGAAAAGCACCGCAGCGCATTATACGGGCGTAATACGGCAAGCACTGAAAAAAGCGGCAAGGGATCGAATTATTCCACGCAACCCTGCAATCGGCGTTAAATCTATTTCTGTTCCTGAAAGCGATAAAATCTATCTTGAATTAAGCGAAATTAAAAAACTGGCTAAGACTGAATTAGGCGGTGTTTTAGGCGCTGAGGTTAAAAGGGCTTTTCTTTTTGGATGTTTTACAGGACTGAGAATAAGCGATATAAAATCCCTGCAATGGGGAGATATTAACCGTGAACCACTACAGATTGCAAAACGGCAAGAGAAAACAGAGCGTAAAGTCTTTATACCCCTGCATGAAACGGCATGGAAAATTATTAACGATGGCGCAATTCATAACCATAGAGCCCTTATATTTCCGGGTCTGACAAAATCCAAAACAAACACGAACGAATATTTAAAGAGCTGGGCAAAGAAAGCGGGGATTGAGAAAACAATCGGCTGGCATACGGCAAGACATAGCTTTGCGGTTATCTCTTTAGAGTCCGGGGCTGAAATATACACGGTTTCAAAACTATTAGGACACGCAAATTTAAGAACCACACAGACATACGCAAAAGTAACCGACACATTGAAGCGGAAAGCGGTTAATGCGTTTCCTGGGATTGAGATATAAGGAGTATTAAAATGGCAAAGAAAAACAGCGAGGAATTATCTAACAAACAGCTTGAAGAAGAAGATAAAAAGCAGGAACAGGCAAAAAAGAAATATTGGGAAAATCCTATAATTGAAAACCACCCTTGGCGATTATATCACCCAAAATATAAGATCGGCGATTGGCTAGAACTTGAAAGAGCCTATGAAAAGGATTATAAGCCCGAAGGCAGCTATGATGAATGGCAACACTTTACATATATGGGATATTATGAAAAGCTGTTTGAACAATCGGAATTTATACTTGGCAGAAAACCTACTCTTTATGACTACCATAATTTATATGTGCGTATTTTGGAAAGAATAAACGAGTTTACAATTTTAGATAATTTATATCTTTTAACTTGTTGGGAAAAATTGTCTATAGATTATGATGATATTGAAACAGCTTACACAAACGAAAAGAAAAAGCTCGATGATGTTTTCAAGGAATTTGCGGCGAAGGTTGAAAGCCCCGGAAATGAACCTGAAAATGTCAAAAAAAAAAGTAAACAGGAATTATCCGATCTACAGAAACATTTAATTCATGTAAAAAAGCTGTTATTTCCTGACGGGAAAAGAGTTATAAAAAATCTTTTTAAAGTGGCTGAAGAAGTTGTTAAATTTACGGGGCAACCAATTACAAGTCAATTTATTTATGAGAATTTTAGAAAGAGTAGCGGAGTAAAATATAGACAATCATTCTGCGATAGCGCAAGGAATTTCGCAAACACTCAATAACCTGATAGCTATAAAAAAGCTATATAAAAGCTATAAAAAGGCTATCTGAAAAATCACTAACATATAACAAAATATCCTTAATCAAATTATATAGGGGTATTTTATGAACGAACCTTTAGACGTAAGAGCCGCAGCCGCTTTTTTAAAAGTAAAACCGGGGACTATTTATAACCTCGTATTTTACGGCGAATTAAAAGCCTATAAACCGGGCGGGAAAAAACTTTTATTCAAAATGACCGATCTTGAGGCTTACGCATTTAAGAAACAGCGAGGCGGTAGACAAGAAACGGCAGAAAAAATCCTGAATAAAAAAGCAGGATAAACCGTGCAAGCTGACATCTTAGATCGCTATTATGATAGCCTGCCTGATCGACCTTATTATAAAGACAAGGTATCAGATCGGCGTATTATCGCAGAAAAAGCGCTGTCAATAAAACACAGGCATATACAGACTAACTCCCCGTTCAAAGTGTCTTGGCTTGTTTATGACATTGACAGGGAAGGCGCTGGGTTAGAACCTTTATTTACAGATAGCCCCGTACCTAACATAGTAGCTGTTAATCCTGATAATGGACACGCTCATTATTTTTACGGACTTGAAAACGGTGTCTTGTTAAATACCATAAAAACAAAAAACGGAAATGTAGTAAATCCAAGAATTAGGAAACACCCACTACAGTTTTTAGCGGCCATTGATATTGGAATGACTTACAAACTAGAAGCTGATCCTTCATATAACAAAGTAATGTCAAAAAATCCTCATTGTGATCATTGGAAAGTGTCTATCTGGAGGGACTGGCTCTATGATTTGCCTGAACTGGCTGACAGTGTTGACTTAGGTATTTTAAAAGACGCAAGGAGAATATTACCCTCAGTTGGTTATGGGAGAAATTGCCTTTTATTTGATTTAACTNTNNGTCATGCGATTAAGGAATTCAGAAAAGGCGGATGGCTTAATAATCAGATGTATTGGCAGTCTGTAGANAGCTATGCCTTATTTCAAAATAAAACCNTGTTTAAGAATTACGCTTACGGTCCCAATGTAGGCATACTCGACTACCGGGAAGTTATGAACATCGTTAAATCAGCTTGTGCATGGGTAGCGCAAAACCACACTAAAGAAGGTTTTTCTGAAATACAAGCAGCAAGAGGTAGAAAGGCAAACCACAGCCCCGGAGGTCTTGCAAGCAGCCAATTAAGACGAAATAGAGCCTTAGAGAGGAACGCCGAAATAATTGAGTACAAAGAATTGTATCCTGACACGCCTTACAAAGAATTAGCGGAAATGTGGGATGTCTCTCTTGCTACTGTACAGCATTTACGCACGGAATACGGTCTTTCATTAAATGAACTAATAAAAATAGGAGGTTACGGAATGAGTAACGGGAAAGAGAATCAAAAGGTTCAATGTCATAAATGTGGACGTATAGGAGATATAAAAAAACACGGTTCTTTTTGTCCTCACTGTTGTATCTCTAGTCTTATACCTTACAGAGAGACAGAAAAGAGCAAACCCACAGGCTCTAATCCCTAGTATCTTGATACGGTTGCACTTTACAACTTTTATTTTACGATATTTGTGACTTTATTAAGATTAAGGGCTTACATGGTTGTACTTTGCAACATTTAAGGAGGTGATGAATGATTAAAGAAATAGCACGTTTCAAGATGTGCTTGAGAACGTCCAAGATTAGACTAAATGAAAATTATTTTTTCTTTGTTTTCTTTGCTTGCTTTTTAGGCTTTTCTTCCGGGGCTGTTTTCGGTCTACCTTTACCGGGAGAGTCTCTTATCGCTTCAAAATCTTCATTGGTGTACAACGCCTCTTGTGAAAAAGGTCTACGACCAGCACGAAGAAGTCTTTTTTTTACAGTGTCAATTGGCAGTTTTAATTTTGTTGCCATTTCTGACGCAGTTATACCTTGCATATTCATATTATCGGAAATTAAAGAAGTGGTATTGAAATTTTACTTCTTTACTTTCTTGTTTTTAATTTTCGCTGGTTCAGGCTGTTTTTTTGGTCTACCTACAGGGGCGGTATTTCTTAGTATCTCGACCGCATCAGGTGAGTATATCGCATCTTTAGTGATTGGTTTTACTTTTGCCTTAGCAATCCGCTTTCTACAGTTATCGTATGTGATACCTAGAATTTTCGCCATTTCTTTGGCTGTTAGTCCTTCCATATCCTTCATGATCGGTAATTATACCGTAAAACTTAATATTTGTCACTACTATGTGAAAATAAAACGTCTGTTAAGTAGAAATGTAAAAAAAGTTAAAATATTTTCACATTTTTGTGAAAATATAGTTGACAAATTATCACATATATGTGAAAATATAAGTATAAAAGATATTTAAGGAGGCAAGAAAATGGAATACGGCAAGAGTTCAAGTATGGGGCGCATGACAGAAAGCGGCGTTAAACGAACCTATACAAAAAAGAAAGAACATGTGCCTTATAAACCAACACCGCAATTACACGCATTAAGAAGTTTAAAATACATTAGAGAATTCGGAATACCGGATTAAGAGGGAAACAATGGAATATAAATCACTATCGGAAGCGGTTAGAGGTTGTCTTAATAATTATCCTATAAATTATGAATTTGGTTTATGGGATTTAAAGCATGATGTTTTCAGAGTATACCCACCATCGAAATATACTCATGGTGATACAATTTCAAGACGCTTGAGAGAAAACCGCTATGGAGAAAATTATTATATTATCTGTATTAAACCGACAAAGAGCCGTTACAAAAAGGTAGAGGGCGCATGGAATTAAGACTTGATTTTACAAAAGAAAATGAAAATAGAAGAAACCCTACTAGAAGCGAGATAGCGCAAATAGGATATCTTGCGTTAGGTGTAGAGGGAATAATAAAAATGATGGGGGAATATTGCAATGCGTCTCAAAATCCGCATGAGGCGTGTGGTTATGTTCAAAGCGTAACTAACGTATTAGAACATTTAATGATACCTATAATTGATTATTTATCTAATTATGCCGGAGATGAGGCAAGTAAGGAATGACAAAATTTAGTAGAATTTAATAAAGCAAAATGGTTATTTTAGGGAGAGTATATAAAAACATTAATGAATAACGAAAACAAAAAATGTATTGATTGCCTGTATTGCAAAGTCTCTAATATGTCAACGAATGATTATAGAATTTGTTACTGTTCAAAATCAAAAGACAAGGAAGGGGACACTGAGACGTATTGGCTAAATAAATCGGCGTGTAAAAAGTTTGTAGACATGAACGATGATAACGCCGAAACTGGCAATGATGAGGATATAAATAACCACCATCATTACGTCAGAAACTTATTGAACTTTCCGGGGCGTATGCCTCGGCGAATTATAAACGAGGGGAATTATTATGAATGATGATCACAGTTTGCGAATGGGTGAATGTTATAACCTGTTTACGCAAAAGAGGGACACTGTTCTAACATGGAACGAAGTGTTGAAAGAAACAGCTAGAATTTTTGGACGTACCAAAGACGAAGTTTTTGAAACAATGAACCAGCTTATTGACAGCGGAAAAATCGAAGTACCAATACAAGATCATTACTGTCTGCCGGGAGTTTACGCAAAAAAGCATGAGCAGGAAGCAAGAGAAAGCGCAAGGGCAAAAATAAATATGAATTCAAAAACACTGACAAGAAACGAATACGATTTGTTAGGTCCGAAAGAACAGTCAGATTTTTGCAGGAATGGAGGGCGGATAGTATGAAAAACCCATTCTGTAAACGAACCGAAAATTTAACGGAGCAGGGAAGGCTCTACAGAGACAATCCCGCAGAGTATGAGCGGTTAAAAAAGCAAGCAATCGTACTTGATGCAGAGGCGGATCAAAGGGAACATACCCGCAGCCTTACCGAATTTAACGAATTGGACAAAGAAGGAAAAATTCGCTTCATTCAAAGTGATGGCATTATTGTAGCTAGCGCTCTGTACGGGGCAAGAAACAGCCCCGTACAGGGCTAATTAATAAGAGGTGAATATGAGTTTTATTCAAAGCCTTGTAACACATACTGGAATTGTAATGGCAGCGGATCATAGTAGTACGTTATTATCAACAGACGGAAAAATTCATCTAAAGGTTTCCGACACTAAAGAAAAACTATATATAACGCCGAATAATATAGGGATATCAGGCGGCCATCAGGCTTTTATAAAAAGTATACCAATAGAGAGATATATAAATAATTTTCTTTATTCCTTTGATTCAGAAAAATTAAAAACGCCGAAAGAAGTAGCAAATTCTTTATTGGTCTTTATTAGAAACATCGATCCTGACGCAGACATAATATTTCATGTAGCTGGTTATGAGCTAGCAGATATTCCTAAACCTCAATTATATGAAGTAGTTACAAGAGAAAATCTTAACAACTTAGTCAACAAACAGGAATATATTCCTTCCATGGCTTATGCCTGCGCTAATAACTTCCCTGAGATTATTTTTCCTTTTGTCGCTAATAGATTAAACGATTTTTCAATGCAAGAGGCTATAGAATTTACTGTACTTGTTATTGACGTAACAAGAAAAATAATGGAATTATCAGGCACGGGCGGAGGTATAAGCAAGGATATAGATGTTTTGGCTATTTATCCGAATCGGCATAAATGGGTTAATAAAATGGAATTGCATATTTAAGGAGTATAAAATGATAAGAGCAAGAGGAATAATAAATGCGACAAGTGGGATGATGAAGGACATAACTATAACTGATAAAATAACTCTTAATGGGGACTTAGATATAACAACAGCAGGATTTGAGATTAAGTCAGATGAAGTAATTGAAAAAATATACGCCAATATGAGCGGGCGTGATTTTCTGAACAGCATAAGAAGCGACTTTAGTTTTCCATCTGGTATGACTAGTTTTTCAGTAAGTTATGGATTCACTGCTTCTTTTGGTGGTAGGGTATTTGATACGATTACGTTTGACAATAATTATTATCATACACTTTATAGAAACGGTCAACAAATAAGTCAACCAATATTAGGTTTAGGTACCGCAAGTATCACTATCAGAATGGGTTCAAACAGAAAGATAATGATCTACGATGCGCCTGATGGATTGCCTAAACATGTTAATGGGGTTTATAGAGAGTCAGACGGCAGAGGAGGATGGACTCTCAAAGTACGAGGTTAAGTTATTCAATTCTCACATGCGGATTTGAATTTAAAATTAATATATCATCTTCAAAACCGTACATTGTAATGTAAATACCATCAACAGAAATATTTATTATTTCTTGTACTGATTTTTCGATGTCAAGTTTTGTTTTTATGTATACATCATCATATGTATATGTCCCAGTCCAATAAAGGTTGCCATTAGGATAATAGACGGATGTTATTTTATCGGTAAAAACAGTACGATAACCACTAGTTTTACTCTCCCACGTCCCAATAAAAGGATTTGTTTCACTCATAGGCTCAGTATCACAGGAAAAGAGGAGAAAGGCAAGGGTTAGGGTTATTATAAATTTTTGCATATGTTATTATTTAGCTTTAAAAAAGTACTTTTCAATTAGATAAATAATATTAGATAGTGTCAACGTATCCAACTTACTAATATCTTTTTCAAAACGATATAATAGCTTGATAAAATCAAATTTATATCTAGTATCCATCTGTAGTGTCCAATCAAGTTTTTCATTCCAACCTTTAAATATAACTGCAAGATAAGCGAGACAAAAATATTCATTTGACAAAACAGTGTTTAAACATCGATCTTTATTGTCTGTCTCATCGGGTATATCAAGGCAAAGAGGTTTATGAATAAGGAATGAACGAATATAAAGAGCGGCGATCTTATGACGATCTAAGTGTGACCCCTGTGCATTATTCCCATAAATCTCTTGTTTTAATAAATTCGCAGAAACATGATATTCTTCAACCACTTTACCAGGTTTTTCTATTGTTCCTACAAGATCATCTTTAAAGCGTAAAAATCGACCTCCTGGGCGGTTTTTTAAATTTTTCAACACCTCAAAATATAAATTTTGTAATTCTGGGATCCACTGATCTGACCCAAAATCTGTTCCTGCCACATTAACCAACCTTAAGATATATTTAAAAAAATACTAAGCGAAAAGCTCGTTTAACTCCGGCACAACAGATTGTACCGCTTTTCCAAAATTAACCGAAGCTGCACTAGGGGATGAATTTTTTAATTTCATTCCTTTGTCAAAATTTTCTAATTCATCTTGCGTTAAAACGGCACTTGGATCTTTGTTTGAAAAATCATATTCTTTTTTTTCAACTTCCGCCATCTTTTCCCCCTGATTAAATTTAAAGTTTACAGTCTATCGATTTTGGCTTGTTTAATTCCAGTGTCCCCCAAATTAAACGAACTGGAAAGCCCTGTTAATTATTAACAATATACCACTTTTTGTAAATCTTGGCAATGGTTTTGTTTCACGATGTTTCACGATTTTTCATTATATTGTATTTTCGGTAAATATTACAAAACCCTTAAATCCGCCATGTACGGGGCTATAAAACAAGCCCCGTAAAATATAAAAAGTACGGGGCTATATTTCTTCCCCTGTATCGTTAAGAGTAAACCATTGCCGAGGCGGTGGGTCTTCATTATAGGTTGCTTTCAAATACTCAGCAATTTTTTTTAATTCCTCTTGACTAAACCTCCCTTGCCTCAGCTTATTATTAAAATAATTTTTTGTCATTTTTAGGCATTTTTCCGCCAGCTCTGTTTGAGACATATTCCGCTTTATAAGCAGGATTTTTATTTTTTCAGATATACCCATGTTACTCTCCATGTATAATATATCGGCTTTTTATGTATTAGTCAACTAGTTATCTATATAAAATACACAAAATTATAACAAAAATAAACAGTTGTATAGTAAAAATCAATAAAAATAATTAAAAAATTGTAAATTGTTGTATATAAAGTGTTGACAAGTACACAAAAATAATGTATTATTTAAGTATAAAGATTAACGGAGGCAAGACATGAAAATAACAAGCGAAACAAGAGGCAAGGTTGCAAGACTTGCAAACAGATTAACCGTAAGACTTGACGGTAACAAATCGGCTGCTTTCCGCAAGGCATGGCAGATCGTAAAAGCTGGCGGTCTTGAAATCGCCGTAAAAGGCGTAACTTTCGGACGCAGGCAGGAAGCATTAAGAAGGCTTGCTGCTTACAATCCTGACCAGATCAAAGCCGTGTTAGTACCTGAGACCGACAACCAATACGACAAGAACGCTATAGCCATTATGGTAGGCGTTCAAAACGGCAAAGGCTTGTTGCAGATCGGTTACGTTCCTAAAGAACTGACAGCAACGGTTAGCGCAATCGGCGGTCAACTTCCTGCAGCTCGTGTTGTATCAGGCTCATGGACTGGCAGGCATGGAAACATGGCAACCTACGGACTTAGAGTAGCCTTGTCAATGTAAACAAGGGCGGGGCAATAAAGCCCCGTACCCATAACGGCGGCTGTATAGCTTGCCTAACAAAAATAGAGAGGTAAGAAAATGATAATTTATTCAGATTATCAAAACCAAAAAGAAGCGGACGCAGCGCATAAAAAACGGCAAGCGTTTAGTAAAGAAAATGATTATGAAGTCTACAATTGGAATACCTGTTATTCCTGCATGAATTTTCAGGTCGATCTTCATAATCCTGAATACGGCGGTAAATGCAAGCTCATGGCTGAGTTCGGGGCTTATCCCGGTGTTATGGCTGAGGCTGTATGTAATAAGTTTTTATCTTGTAAGGGATTGGACCTTAATAATAAGCCTATCGATCAATCTGAATATCCTGAATGGGTACACATTGACAGCTATCAAGGCAAGAAAAAAGAAATGGTTTATTTAAAAAGCGATCTGCGAACATACGCAGTAAAGGACTTAATCGCTATTCACTTAATCCGCTTACTCGACCTAGCACCGGAAAAAATCTGCGAGATTATCAGGGAAACAGCAGAGCGTAATCCTGCCTTAAATAAAGAGGCTGAGTAATGGTAAACCCCGTATTTAAAGCGGTACGGGGTTTATTTACCTTTTCGAGTTTTCGGACGCATACAGAGGCCTCTACAGCGCAAATAAACGGTATTTTAACGGTATCAGGTTGATTTTAAATAGTTTTAAAACTATAATATTTTTAGTTTTCCGACTCCTAAAAAAAGAGAAAATAGCCGTTAAACGGCAAAAATAACGGCTAAAAAACATCACATGAAAACTTAACAAAACTTAACATTTAGGGAGTAAATAAATACCTCTTAAAACTTATTATTAAAACTAAAAATTGAGTTTTCCGACACATATAAGGATTCAAAATAATTTTCGAACGCCTAAAAAAGAGGGATTTAACAGAGTAAAAACAGTACGGGGCTGAGTATCAGGCGAGGATCAGGCGAGAACTAATCTTTATAATGCGCTACCGCCTGTTTCCTTATCCTGTCTATCGGTATTTCTAAATAATCGCAATAAGTTTCACAGCATGGACTTTGAAGGAAATACCAAGCTCTACTTGCCTGATAGCCTCCATTTTCCAGATCATCAATAGCCCTTAATACAACAGCCGATAATAAGCCCCGGAAAGCCTGTTCATTATTTACATATTGCATAAGTTATATATTGCATATATGCACGTAAAAAACAAATATTTTTGTAGGCTATTTGTAGGTAAAGTAGGATTAGTTCTTTGTAAGTCTATATCTGGTAAGAACTTACAGAATATTAGCAAGGTAGAGTCCTGTCCTTGCTAAAGCGTAACTCCTTATGTTATAAGGAATTAGCTCGGACTAACCGACAGCGGACGTCCTTAATCATCGCATATAGCGAAAAATGGCACAAAAAATGGACAAATCCATTTTTAATGCCAAATAAGGATTAAGGACATGAAGCACCTTCCTTTTTCTGTATTCAAAAAGAATGACCGTCGGTTTTTCTCTGTCAGATTCAAAAATGAAGAGACAGGAAAATATCTCCCAGCAATCAGCACAAAAAAAGAAACGGAAGCCGAAGCAATCAAAATAGCTTTTGATTG
>JGI24695J34938_10003416_pt1 | contig 11120 bp, 13 predicted proteins | sample TergutCo191P3_FD_34938 | JGI IMG/M metagenome (IMG submission 34938) | reverse complement strand
CTATGATGTTGCCTTGGGTATCGGTTATTACCAAATGCGTGCCTTGCTTGTAATTGCGAAAGTAATATATCCTGTCGTTTCCTTTGTGCTTGCCTATTGTCACTAAATCAGCGTCGGCAACGGTCTTGGGGATTGCCGGCACAAAGGGGATTCGCCTTTTGTCGGGAACCCTGAATTTCAGATTGTTTTTATCTGCGACCTGGGTTATCAAATGCTCCGCTCTCTGCCTTATCGTGGCGGGCCGTCCCTTGAAGCTGTCTGGGTTTGCCAAGTTCACGAACCTGCCTTCCACAGCAGGCACAACTCCATTACTTGTAATAAATTGTTCCACTTGTTCCACAATGGGCAATTCGCTTGGGGGAAAAGCGGGCAAATCCTCATCCGCTTCCGCTTGTTTCTTTTTGAGATATTTTTTTACAGTCATCAGCTTGTCGCCTTTCTGTATGCCCTCCCAGCAGGTAGGCTCGCCTTTGTCTCTTAATGCACCGAATGCCTCCGTGCCTGACTCGGAAAATGAATTTGATAATGAAGATTTTTCCATAAAATTTAGTCGCTCTCCTCAATGGTGCGGAGAATATAGAAAAGAAAAAAGCGAGCGGGTTATTATTTCCACACGCTTGGTACGCAGCGTTCCTGTTGGCGGCTAATTCTTCACGCAGCGAACTGAAAGCAAGGATGTCTTGCTTAAGTAGCTGCTAGTCACATTGCTTGAGTTATAGCTAACACTCCTATACATAGCACGATTTTCATCAATATCCGTGGCGGTCCACCAATAGCCTCTTTCGCCGATATAGTTCCAGCCGCTGCTATTGCCGTAACCGCTTGACAGCGCCGAAAATCCGAACTCGTCGGAGCCACAGAGGTCATCGTCCTCATCATAAAAGCAGCCTTTTTTCAGCTTCATTCCTGCGTTGCTGCCCACATAATCCGTCAATTCCGTCCATTCAGAATGGCTAGGCAAATGCCAGCCATCAGGACAAATCCCACGAACGCCGCTAGGATTGGAGGTTGAAGTTGCCGAGTTGTTCATGGCGGTATTCCAGTCATACAATCGGCCATAACTATTGCAATTGAGCTGACCTTCGGCATAGCACACGCTGCCTTCCGCATTGTATCTCAAATTCTCCGCAAACCACCACTGGGTTCCGATTTTTACCGTCTTGTAGGTATAGCCTTCGTATTCAACAGTGCCCCGTTCAATTACAATTGAAGAACTGCTGCCGCCCGTGCTTGAGCTAGACCCACCTGTACTTGAAGTGCCGCTTGACGAACCGCCAACGGAACTGCTACTTCCGACAACGCAGGAACTTGAAACGCCGCTGCTGCTACTCACAACAGGAATTTCAGCAACATTGCAAGCTTCTAATATCTCCCTGAGAGGTTTGTCAAAGTCCAAATCGTTCTTGTTGCAGTTCCCAATTGTGCTGGAAAGCTGGGCCAAAACCTCGCTTCGGGTCGCATTGCAAGCACCAGCCGCTTCGTCAAGCGTGTTGGCTTTTATCTCAAGCTCCGTTCTTATGCAACTGTCCTTTGTGGAGCCCACGGGGTCGCCTCCGTTGCTATTACCGCCGTTGTCGGAAGAGCAGGAAAAGGTGAATGCTATGGCTAGCGCTAGGGTTGCCGTGAGTGCGAAAGGTTTCAGGTTATTCATTTTTTGCCTCGCATATATTCAATGTCACCTTCTACGGTACATACTTGGTCATAATTAATTTCAATAGGCGTTCCATCGTCATCCCTGCCCATATAATGGTCTGGACTTATCTTATACCCTTTGACTCCATTTTTAAAACAAGTGGATTTATAATCATCCTTATCCACCAAAATTGTTATGATGGTACCGTTCAGTAAACCAATCCTTTGCGTCCTTTGGTTATCTGGTTTGATTTTGTCTATTTTGACCATTTTGACCTCACTTGTTATTTTTTGTTCCACCAGACTGTTTAATCAAGGCTAATTCTTCAAGCAGCGAACGCTATACGCAAAAAACTTATTCCGCTCGGGGTAGTAGATTATCTCCGAGTTATAGTCTATGTTTATGATATGAGCATCTCCTGTGACGGGCACAACTTCCTCGCTACTCCACCAATAGCCTGAAGTTCCTATATAATCGAAACCTGTCCTGTCTGTTGCGCGGCGACCGCCAAGCAACGCCGAAAATCCATAAGGATCTGAACACGATGGACAACTACTGCTGCTTGCCATTAAACGACTGGCCCCGGTAGCGCTGGCGGTCTTGGTTATCAAGGTATTCCACTCGGCTCTTGTCGGCAAATGCCAACCGCTTGGGCAGATAGTTCTTGCTGTCTCCCATTCGTAAAGATGTCCATAAGTATCGCAGTTGGCAGGAGAAGTGGCGTAGCACACATCGTACTGGACACCGACAGCATCGCGATTCAAATTCTCTGCCATCCAAGTTTGCGCAGTTGCTCCTGTGCCTATTTCAACATAGACATATTTTTTGCCGTCTCGCTCATCGCAGAATTGCTTCTTCATCTTTCCGTAATGCTCTCTTTCCGAATCCACCACGAAACCTGCGCAGTAGCCAGTGCTTATCACGCTTGAGCTAGACCCGCCTGAACTTGAAGTGTCGCTTGACGAATTGCCAACGGAACTGCTACTTCCGACAACGCTGGAACTTGAAACGCCGTTGCTACTGCTGCTCACAATAGGAATTTCAATAACATTACAAGCTTCCAATATCTCCCTGAGAGGCTTGCCAAAGTCCAAATCGTTCTTATTGCAATTTCCAATTGTGCTTGGAAGCTGAGCCAAAACCTCGCCTCGTGTCGCATTGCAAGCACCAGCCACTTCGTCAAGCGTGTTGGCTTTTATCTCAAGCTCCGTTCTTATGCAACTGTCCTTTGTGGAGCCCACGGGGTCGCCGCCGTTGCTGCTACCGCTATCGTTGCTGGAGCAGGAAATGGTGAATGCTATGGCTAGCGCTAGGGTTGCCGTGATGATGGAATTGAAATTGGCCATAGAGTAATCTCCTTATTTAGTTATCCTGCAAGCAACGAACGGAAAGCCGATCCGCCTTATCTTTGCCGTCGTTTTGCATTTTGTTATCGTTGGATTTTATGCTCCAGCTGTAAGGACGGCTAGAAAAACCCATTGTATTACTCCACCAGAAGCCGCTGTCGCCGACATTGTGGAAGCTATCACCAGTGCCTTGGCCACCCGGCAAGGCCGAAAATTTGAACTCATCTGTACCCACATATATAATGTTGACTTCGTTCCAAAGTGTGCTTGCCTTTAACTTCTTCGCATCACTATCAGCGTGATTTTTCAGAGTAGTCCAGTCGTCATTGCTTGGCAAATGCCAACCTTCTGGACAAACTGCATTGGCCGTTTCCCAATCGTACAGTCTGCCATATTTCTCGCAGTTTTGCAAAGTGTCGTAGCCTGTGTTGTCGCCATAGCAGAAGCTGCCATTCACTTTGTAATTCAGATTTTTTGCCATCCATGTTTGATCGCCAATTATAACAGTCTTATAAGTCTCGTCGCCGCAGCTTACCGTGCCACTTTCGGTTACCGCATTAGGGCAACGGATGCTAACACTTGACGAACTAGGCGACTGTATTGTTTTGACGCTGGAGCTTGAGCCTCCGCTTGACAAACCGCCCGCTGAAGAGGAGCTGCCGCCAACGCTGGAACTTGAAACTACGCCCGAAGAATTCCCCCCGCCCGAGCTCAAACCGCCAACGGAGCTGCTGCTGACAATGCTAGAACTGCTGACGCTGGAGCTTGAACCGCCAAAAGGGCAGGAATTGCTTAAAGTTCCGCCTGTCATGCAGGAAACGTATGAGCCTTTCGCAGAGCATATCTGTTCGCTAGCATAAACACAATAATCGTATCGCGTTTCATTGACACCGCCGCTGTTGCTGCTATTGCCGCCGGCAATGCTGGATGAAGAACCATAAGGGCAAGACAAAACCTCAGCTCCGCCAAATGGACATTGCACACTCTCAAAGCGCTCGCAAGTTCCATAGCTATCATAAGCGCACAGTATAGCAGAAACAGAATTATCCCCAGCGTAATTAATCGCTTTGGGATCAAGCGGATTCTCACGCTCAAAATCTGCGCAAGAAACTAAGGCTGCCAAAAAAAACAGAAAATATATACGCATAAGTCCTCCTAAAAGACAAAGTAAATTGTGATTCCGCCCGATAGCAATGCCGTTCCCAATATGTAACCTATGTTCCTTCTGCTTTTGGCATCTTCTGCCTTTTTCCACTTGCTGTCAAAATCATTGGTGGCAGTTAAATATTCATCATTCAGGTCTTTGTACTCGCTGTTCTGCACAAGGCCGTAAATGCCAATGCCTGTACCCACTGCCGCTAAGCCAACTCCAACCCACTTGATCCAGGCTAGGTTGCTTTTACCACTACTGCCACTACTGCTGGCGCTGCTGCTAACAACCTCGCTCACATCTATCTTGGGCTTGACTTCGGTAGGCAGTGACAGTTCAGGCTGCTTTTTCAATAAAATCGTCTGGAACAGCGGTTCCGCCTCTTTCCTAATCACGCCGAGCAAGCCGTCAATATCATTGCTCTCAAACACTATGCTTGAAAGCAGCTTTCCGCCCATAGTTTCATATAATTCAACAGAAATTGTGAGTCTATTGCCAAATTTGCCAATCTTGCCCTGAGTCACGTATTCCGCCCCAATCGCCCTGCCTATCTCCACGGCGCAGCTTTCGGCGAGGCATTCAGCCTCCTTTTCGTCGGGTGGAATGAGCGCAAATATGTTGTCTCGTGTTAAAACGGCATATTCTCCCCTTGGCAGTGTCATAACCGCCTGCCGCCTGAGTTCGTCCGTGAGGTGGCGGGATTCTTCCGTTCTTATCTCGTCCATAACGCTTTCGTTTGGAATCAGCTCAAGCACGGCAACCGCACTAGCGGCAAAGGCTGTGGATATGCAAAGCAATGTGAGCAATGCTATTGTGGTTTTCATTCGTAAACCTCCTTAAATTCTATAAGCAACGAACTGAAAGCTGCATTGCTTGTTATCTTGGACCCGCTCTCATTGTCTGCGCCTTGCCACGCTAGAGGCATTAGTTCAAGTGAGTCCGCTATTATTGAATGCGCCTCTCGCAGAGCTTCGTTTTCGGTTTTAGCTAAGCCAATGCCTCGGAATTCGCCTGCGGCGCATTGAATGCTGTGCGGGCTTTCCGTAAGGGTTTGGGAGAAAGCCGCGGCACAAATTAACAAAACAACCACCACGAGAAGTTCTAGTTTGGTTTTCATCTCTTTACTGGTCATCCTTGATGCAACGAACTTTACAATTATCACAACCCCGCTCTTTTTCTACTTTCAATGATGCGCAACTCATTTTTACGGTAATTCCGGAAGTACTCCACCATTTACCTACGCCGTGTAAACCTGTATTTTTTCTTACTCCAGTTCTTGAGTCATAAGAATATACATTTCCAGAAGACAGAGCTCCGAAGCCAAATTCGTCCGTAGCACACTTATCAATTTCTATAACTGTTCTTCGACCGCGATCGTCTATTTTTTCTTCCGTCCATTTACACTTATTCCCATAGAATGGGGAATTACAGTCTCTTACTTCCCTTCCCATTTGGAAATCAAATGTAGCCCATCCTTTTTTAGCCTTGAGCTTTTTTCCAGCAACTTCCTCGCCTCCAGCGAAATCGATGAGTGTTTCCCACTCATCAATGAATGGCAAACGCCATCCTTCTGGGCAAGCACTCTTCGCCTCTTCAAAGTTATACAATCTGCCGAAGTCCTTGCAATTATCTGGGTGGAGTCTCTTTATTTCTGGTTTATCCCAGAAACACAAGCCAAGATAACCATCCTCGCCGTGATAGTCAAGGTCTTGTGCCATCCAAACTTGAGTTCCGATTTCCACAGTCCTGTAAGTTTTGCCATCTCGCGGATCCTTGAATCTAGGCGAATTACTTTCTGTTTGGTTTTTTGCTGCTGCTGCGCAGGCTGTGATTGCAAGGGCTATCAACCCTAATATGACTTTTTTCATAATGTTTCTCCTATGATGAAAAAAAAGTGAATGCTAAAGCTCCGATGAAGTTTCAGGCTGCGTGCAATTGGTCTCAATAATGCCTACGATCACATAGGTGTAGAGAGTGGAGTTTGATCCGTAGCGCATTGTCTTAGTCGCTAAAACTTTAATCTCGTACTGTTTTGGTCTTGAAGTTAACGCACGCTCTGCCGATTTTTGAGCATTTTCGGTATTAGCGGTTTCTCCTCTTGCTACTTTTGCAGACCCTATAGCTATAACTGGCATCTCCATCGTCTTTGCCTCTGCAATTGCTTGCTTGCGAAGGTCAATGCCAGCTTTCAAATTTTCTAAACTGCTTTTCGTTTCCAGATTATCATAAAGAACTTGCGGTTCTTTTTCCCCTGCTTTTGAAAGCGTAAAATTACACTCACTATCGCTAGGAGCGCTCTCCCGAACGCAACGTACGCTGAACAAGTCAAGCTTATTTTGAATGAATTCATTTCGACTTGCAGCGTCATATATGCCCCATGCCACAGCTTCAGAAGCACTACGCTCCTTGGTACTCCACCAAGCCGTTAAGAAGCCAAGCTCGTTGAAACGGCCAGAACTTCCGTAGCCGCTGGGAATGGCAGAAAAGCCCGATTCATTGGAAGGTTTTCCTTCATTCGGCCAATCATTAAGCGCCATATGTTCAGATGCAAAGCCGCCAGACATAATAGATGCCCATTCCTTGTCGCTTGGCAAATGCCACCCTTCAGGGCAAGCGATCTTCGCTTGCTCCCAAGAATATAACCGCCCATATGTTATGCAATTTGCCGATGCATTTCCATAACATAGGCCAAGTTTGCCATCTTTACCATTATAGTCAAGATTTTGTGCCATCCAAGTTTGCTTGCCTATAACAATGGTTTTATATGTATTGCCGTCTCTAGAATCAGTGAATTTTCCATAATCTTTTAGCATATAATTTTTGCATCCATAATTTCCTACTATGCTACAAGAACAAAATTGATCTTCTACATTATATTGCGATTTATTTGTGCATTCTGCAAGCAAAATGTTATTTTCACACTTCAAATCTTTCCTTGTTGGGTTATAGGCTTTTCCACCGCATTTGTTGTGAATTGCATTCCCAGCACAAAAATGCTTGTTTCCAACTTCGGCAGTGCCTGACTTAATTAATTTTGATGTACAACTTGGGCGTAAACTGCCATATGTCTTATACAATGTATTTTCAACAAGGATAAGATTTAGATTTGAATTAATCCAAGTATATAAATTTGTTCGAAATAATATATTCGCAGTTTTACAAAACTCCAGAAATTCTTTGAAATTGTCATTGCTGTATTTTAAATTATTGATTTCCTGCCTGGCACGCTTAATATTCGGACTTTGTTCTGTATCTCTTCGGCATAGTTCCCTTCCGTTATCTGTTGAAGGATATATCTTATCATTATATATTTCACCTCTCTCTGCTGCCCGTTTGCACGAGGCTCTAATATTATCGCTAATCGTTGCATTATTGAATTCTTTGAGAGCATTGACAATAAAATTTTTAGTTTCCGTATTTGCTGCTGCTTGCGGAATAACCGAGAAGATGCTGTCAGTTTTAGTATAAGAAGCAGTGATACTAATCTTATTTTTGCTATCACCTATAACAAATAGAGCCTTGCCGTCGTGATTTATTTGAAGGCAAGCTTCCCCGAAGCAATACTCGCCAGTATATGCGTATCCGCATATTGTTACAAAGAGAATAAGCGAAAGTACGATTTTAATGAATCTGTTCATATAACCTCTGTATTTGGTATCTTGGACCCGTAACGGACTAAATTAAGCACTTTCACGCAAACCTCTCCTTTTCCGCTTTTTAAGCACAAATGAGCTATGACCAAGAGTTGGCAGTTTTGCCTTAGCCATCTTCAAATAAGTCACAATTACCACACTACATAATTCTTTAGTTATTAACTCGTCTGGAATGTCATCAAGCTCAATGTAACCGCTAGTCGCCGCTGCCAAACATAACTCTTTCGTGATTAATTTCTTTGGAACATTTTTAAGAGCAAAACCATTTTTCTTCACTTCCGCAAGGTGAGCTTTATATTTTTTGCTTGCTGCTTTATCCATTGTAGCAGTCTCCTTGCGCGTACTGCTTTGGATCGGCAGGCTTGATTTTGAATTGTAGCCAAGAGCTTCAAGCACAAGCTTTGTAATCATTTGCCCCTGTGACAATCCAATAGGGTTATACGCCCGCATATCGTTAATCATATCAACGATACGTTTGGGGACTCTGACATTTGTCATTTCGTCTTTTATTTTAGTCATATAGCGCAAAATATAGTAATTTTTGGTCATTTTAATATTGTTTTGCAAAAGAAAGCCAGAAAGATGCTTTTTTATCATATTTTATAAGAAAATTGTATATATTACACCTATGAAGCACAAGTTAGGATTAAGGTCTTTTCGGAAGCGCCTTGGTTTTAGTACAGATGAAATTGCTGAAAAGTTGGGGTGTATAAAATCCACTTATTTCAGTTGGGAGAACGGCCGGAGAGAGCCGCCTCTTGAGATAATTAGAAAACTGTTCGTGCTTGGAGCAACGGTTGAAGAGTTGTTCGGAGTGAAAGCAACTACAAGCCTTCCACCCAAGGCAGAATTTGAAAAGCAAGTCTGGCTCGCTCTGGTAAAGATAATCGAAGATTGCGGTGCTACTTTGAGCGCGAAGGCTCCTTAAGATTTTCCAGTCCCGAGTATGACTTCAAGGTCGCCTATAATTCGGCGGCTTATCGAGAATTGAATCTCATTATCCTTCTCCTCCTTCACAGTCAATCTCTCCTGCCGCCTGTCGCTGGCTGTATCAGCCACATCTTCCAACGCATCTAGCACGCATTTATCGACTGCAATGCGCACAATGCCGCCTTTTGTCTCAAAGCGGCACTTCAAAATGCTACGCTCTTCAAGGGCCTTGATTGCAGCCTCGCATTTTTCCAGGCTCCATTCAAGGTTTGTCCTCGCCTCGCCGGATTCGATTGCGGCATGCTCTTCCAAGCACTCGCGCCATATCTTCAAGCCTGCCATAAGAACTTGCTTTTCAAGCTCGTTCATTCTGAGTTCTATTTTCATTCTATACCTCCATTCGGTGTTGTTGTTCGCACCAAATATATTTGTTGATATATGCGCCAGCCAAGATCGGCTTGCAGCGCACCCATCGCTTGTTATAAACTATTGCTATGAACATCGCTAAAAAAGGAAAACGCATTATGCCTATTAAATCATTGGATGAAAAGCTAGAACGCATCAGAGCCGAACTTACTGCCAAGCTCGCAGTGCTTCCACCCGACAATACGCCGCCAAGCTCGATATATGACAATGAAGCCGCCATGAGGTGGCTAAAATATTTCCTAGACTGAATAGCCCAGAAAGCAGACCTACCTCATTTCATACATCTGGGGCTCCCTGTCCTGCCATTCTCCAACGCAGTCTTCCCAAGTAAGCCGCTTGTCCCAGCAATATCCAGCGAGGGCGTCTATTCGATCCATAGTCAGATATTTACACTGCCCCTCATTCAACCTGAAAACGGACTCGGCAAGATATTTAGGCAGGTGCTTCATCGAGAACTTATGGTAAATCCCGTAAAAACCTCTTTTGAGCAGGGCCCACATGCTTTCCACGCCGTTTGTCGAAGCTTTGCCGTTTACCCAAGCCTTTGCCGAATGGTTGCAGGTGCGGTGCTTGTAGCCGTCCTTCTGTATCCCGATATAATGCCTGCCCTCGTCGGTGCTCAGAAGCGTGTTTTTTCGGATATGCTTGTTTATTTCCCGGCGTATGGTCTCGCGCTCGGTATCTGAAACGACTATTGCCTTCTTCCTGCCGCCTCGCTCAACCATTCCGAGCACAATGCCTTTGCCTACAGGACCGCTGCCGATTATTTTCTTGTTCGAGTGCCTGTTTTTGTTCCTGCCACAAACGTAGGTCTCGTCGCCGTCCACTATTTTGCCGAGGCCGCCGAGCATATAGTCGTAATTTTCGGCACCAAGGGCGTGGCGTATGCGCTGGTGGAGAAACCAGATATTTTTTTGTGTTACGCCAAGCTTTTTGGAAAGCTCAAGCCCCGATATGCCTTTTCGGACAGTTACAATGTAATATTCAGCTAAAAGCCATTTTCTCAATGGTATGTGCGAACGTTCCATTATGGTTCCTACTCGGACAGTGAATGCCTTGTTGCACCCGTGGCACTTGTACCACCCTTTTCGCATGCCGCCGCCTTTCCATATGCCAATCTGTATTGAGCCGCAATATGGGCATTTCGGCTTGCTGCCCCATCTTCTTTTTTCATAGTAAGCACGTGCCTTAGCCTCGGTGCTGAACTTGCGACGAAACTCGTCTTCCGACATAGCCGTGTTCGGCTTGTAGGTTTTCTTCTTTTTTGGCTCGTCTGGCTCGTCGCAGACTTCATAATAATCCATATCAACCTCATTCTGTTTTTGTGTCTCTCAGATATGAAGGTCTAGATCGGCATTGTTTTTTTGGATTAGCCTGGAATTGCTGAAACCGCTTTAGGGGGTACAGAATATATAAAGATAGCGTTGTACTTTTTTAGGCCATTTTTTGCGTTTTTGTGGCCTGCTTGTGAATTTATATATTCATTAATTTGTAGCTATAGATTTTGAGCAAGCATTTCTTTTTGTGGAGCTGGTAGTGACCTGAAGGTATTTTTTGATTTTGGGGGTTACAGAATATATAAATGTTGAGCGGTGCTTTTTAAGGCTATTTTTGCCTTTTGTGGCTTCTGGAAGCCACAGACGAATTTACACATTTATATTTGTTGTTTAGTTGCGAGCAGGGTGTGGCTATTTATCCTTGTTAATTTCACTTTAAGGCCATTTTTGACATTTTAAAATCGGCTAGGACTTTATATGTTATATATGGTGACGGGAATTGCGCTGGTACTTAAAGGTATAATTCCCAAAAACTGTATTATTGCCCAAGCGTGAAAAGTTGCTTAGGGTTTTGGGCGAGCAGATGAAACTGGCTCGTTTGCGTAGAGATTTGTCTGCGGAGCAGCTTGCGGAGCGAGCAGGAATTGCACGCACCACGCTTTTGAGGTTGGAGCATGGAGATGGCGGGGTTGCGCTCTCTACGCT
>JGI24695J34938_10003412_pt1 | contig 11124 bp, 9 predicted proteins | sample TergutCo191P3_FD_34938 | JGI IMG/M metagenome (IMG submission 34938) | reverse complement strand
GGCATTGAAAATGTTGATGAGGCTATTCATGCGAACGTAAATAGCGTTGTTAAACATATCAAAGAAAATAAAATAGTTGAGCATGTGGGAGCAAAAGTAATCGGTGCTTATTATAACATAGAATCTGGTGAAGTTTTATTCAAATAAATGCCGCTGAGGAGGGGAATTGGGGGTGGTTAACAAACATACCCCACACTCTTGAACATCTCAAAATCCTTGTCCGTACTTGTTCCAAGCGTAGTCAAAAGATCTCCCACCATAGCCGCATTCACCCCCGCAAGCAACGCTCGCTTTTGCAATTCCCCGCTCATATTTATTCTGCCGCCGGCAAAACGAATAGAAGCATCTTGCAGAACAAAGCGGAACACAGCTATCGTGGTTAAAATTTCTTCATCGGAAAGAGGCTTCGCATTTTCCAACGCACTGCCCTTAATCGGGTTTAAAATATTCACAGGCACGGATTTAATGCCCAAGTCTCGCAGCTCGCAAGCCAGCTCAATGCGCTGCTCCATAGTCTCGCCCATGCCGATTATTCCGCCGGAGCAAAGCTCCATGCCGCATTCTTTTGCAAAACACAGGGTTTGCTTTTTCTCTTCTATTGTGTGCGTGGTGCATAGCGTTGGGAAAAAAGACGGCGCAGTTTCCAGATTGCACTGGTAGCGTGTTACTCCCGCATCTTTCAGCATTTGCATTTCTTCTTTGCCAATTAAACCCATTGAAGCGCAGAGATTTATATTCGATTTTTCACGAATGCGTTTATACATTTCGCAAAATTTTTCCATCTCCTGCTTGCTAACCTTGCGTCCGCTGGTCACCATGGAAAATCGTTTCACCCCCTTAATGTCGTTTTGCAAAGCACAGTCAAGAACCTCATCAGAGCCTTTAATAGGATAAGTTTCTATTCCGGTTTTATGCTTTGCGCTTTGTGCGCACCATTTGCAATCCTCGCTGCACAAGCCGGAGCGAGCGTTTATTATAGAGCATGTGTCCAACACATTGCCGCAAAACTTTTCCCTGATTTTGTTTGCTTCCGAGTAAAGCCATTCCTTGTCCGGATTTTTTGAGAGCTCTACCGCTTCTGCGTAAGTTATGTTGCCTTCCATTTTCACTCCTCTAAAACATACTAATTTACTATGCATTAGAATATAGAAAATTTTACCGAGACTCCAAAATCTCTTTAATCTCTTTTGGCCCAATGCACCTGTTTTCGCCAAGTCCACTTTCGCTTGTCAAGCCTCGGTCTGCGAATCTCTTGGAAATTTTTTCTGCCGCCTCAGCAGAGTCTATTCCATAATCCTTGAGTTTTGTGTGAATGCCTACAGACTCAAAAAACTCTTCGGTTTTCTCAATTGCTAGCGTTGCGGTTTCGCTTTCGCTCTTTAAAAACCCCCAAACCCTGTGGCCGTATCTTGTGAGCTTCGCTTTCTTTTTCTCAAACTGATTGCGCCAAAGCCCCGGCATAACAACCGCTAAGGTTTGCCCGTGGTCAAGACCGTAGAATGCGGTTAGCTCATGGCCTATGCCATGCGTTGCCCAATCTTCGGGAACTCCCCTACTGATCAATCCGTTAAGTGCCATGGTCGCTGCCCACATAAGGGTTGCGCGAACATCATAATTTTCAGGCTCATCTATGCCTTTGCGCCCAATTTCTATAAGCGTTGTTAAAATGGATTCAGCCCAGCGGTCTTGCAACGGCGCATTTACAGGGTATGTAAGATATTGCTCCATTGTGTGCACAAAAGTATCTACTATGCCGTTTCCCGTTTGCTTTGCAGGCAGGGTATAAGTTGTTTCGGGGTCAAGGATGCTGAACTTAGGGTAAATAAGAGGAGACCAGCCGCCGAATTTTTCTTGAGTGGAGTTTCTTGAAACCACAAAGTTCGCATTGCTTTCGGAACCTGTTGCCGGCAGCGTTAATATGCTTGCCAGCGGCAGTGCTTCGTTTGGGCTTTTAGCTTTTCCGCACATAAAGTCCCAGGGATCTTCGCCATTGTATTTTGCGGCAAGCGCAATAAACTTTGTTCCGTCCAAAACAGAACCGCCGCCAACGGAGAGCAAGAAATCTATGTTCTCTTTTTTAATAATCTCCAGCGTTTTCATGCAGGTTTCATAGCGAGGGTTTGCCTCAATGCCACCGAATTCAAAAACGGCTCTGCTGCCAAGCGCTTTTTTTGCGGCATCGTAAACGCCGTTCTTTTTAATGGAACCGCCACCATAAGTCAAAAGAATTTTTGCGCTTTGCGGGATTTCATTTGCTAACTCGCCTATGGTGTTTTTGCCAAAGATGAGCTTTGTCGGATTTTGATAAGAGAAATTTTGCATGGAAATAAAATAGAAATTATTTCTTAGCTTCCTGTTCCGCACGCTTCTTCGCCTTGCTCCTGGCTGTTTCTCTGAAAAGATGAAGGTTTTTCAGAGTTATCATGCTTTTTCTTTTTCCCTTTTCATCGTAAATTTTTATGCCCTTCCCGTCAATGCTGCCGATAAAAGCCTGAAGAGCACTGCGCAAACTGTCTATGTCGTTTATTATGTCTTTCTTGTCCAAAAGAGCCGATGTAACCGGGCTGCTTTCAAACTCTATCAGCACTTTGCCCAAGCCTGCTATGGATTTGTTCACTTTTGCTATTATGTCGTCCATTGTCACTACAGCATCTTGAGCCTGCGTTCTTATGGTGTCCAGAGTTTTGTTTATCGTTATGCTTGCATCTGATATTTGATTGGCATAGCTACCCACTTTGTTTAACGCTTTCATAGTTTGATTATCAACGGAAGCCAGCGCTTTTTCCAGAGTTGCAAGCAAATCTTCGCAATCCGTTAAAATACTCTCAACATTGTCTTGCAAAGAAGCGGAATTCTCATCACCGGAGTACAACACACGAACAAAATCCATAAGAATGGCAATCTGCTCTTTTGCAGCATCGGTTAAAGCCAGCACTTCCGCCATGCCGGCTTCAAATTCCCCATCAAAAACATAATCTTCGGGTGCCAAGTCGCCCTTTGTGCCGGGCTCTATTGAAATAAAACGGCTTCCCATAATATTTGGGCTTATGTTTTTGAACTTTGTGTCTTTGCGAAAAATACGAGGTTCATACAAATCCAATTCAGCCAAAGCTTTATCGTTTTTTCTTTTGATGGAAGCTACCTTGCCCACTGCGAGGCCCCTTATCACAACAACATCTTCATTCTGCAAAGAGCCCATCTCATAAAATTGCACAAATACGGTATTGCGAGCTCTCTTTTCGCTTAACCACATCGCAAATGCTACATAGACAACGATCAATAACACTACGGATATTGTCGCAATGCCTACTATTTTATCAGTGTTCATCTTTTCCTGGATTCTTTCTCTTTGCTAAAAGCACTGCGCTTACCATAGCGGAAAGCAGAATAAAACCGGTAAGTTCAAAAAGAATAAAATAACCGCCACCCACACCCATAAGAGTGCCGCTCCTGGAGCTCGTGTCAAACAAATGCTCGGATACCGCAGCTACGCTTCCGTTTATGGAAGATACATTTTCTTGCAAATCCACATTGTAAATAGCTCCGATTAACAGCAGAGCGCCGGCTATCACCGCTAAAACTGAACATGCGCCCAGTTTATCCATTCTCGGCAACTTGGTGTCTTTTGCTCCGTTGAGCACCATAATAACAAACACTATCAGCATCATAACTGCGCCTGCATAAACCAAAATTTGCAGAACTCCCAGAAATGTGCTGTGAACAAGAGCGTAAATGCCGGCAAGCGAAAGCATATTGAGAACAAGAGCCATAGCTCCGTTTATAGGATGCTTGGAAACCAGCAACGCAAATGCGCTTATTGCGCAAATTGCCGCGAACACGAAAAAACAGATTGTAGCAAACATAATTATCTATCCAAAGCTAAACGAAAACCTACGGCTGAATTACGTGTATCGGGCACTGCGCCGTTGCGTCTGGAAACTCTGCAATACAGAGCGTTGTCTTGCCAACTGCAACCACGATATACACGGTTAGTACCGGATGCAGGACCTTTAGGGTTTGGCTTTATGCCGCCGGCAGGAGGATAACTTCCTCTCCAGTCTTGAACCCATTCCCAAACATTGCCGGTCATATCGCATAAGCCCAGTTCATTGGGTTGCTTGGAGCATACGGGCTGCGTTTTTTGCTGGCTGTTTGCGCCATACCAAGCTATTTGATTGAGGTTATTGCTTCCTGCATATTTTTGATTTTTGGTGTTTCCGCCACCTCGTGCGGCATATTCCCATTCGGCTTCGGTGAGCAAGCGATATTTTCTGCCGGTCATGGAGTTAAGCTTCCTAATAAACTCTTGAACTTCAATCCAGCTTACAGATTCAACAGGGCAATTTTCTCCGCAGCTCTTGAATCTGCTGGGATTGTTCCCCATCACTTTCTCCCACAGTTTTTGCGTTATAGGAGTTTTGCTTATGTGAAAATCGTTAAGCGTCACATTTTGATGCGGCCTTTCATCGTCATTGCAATCAGCACCCTGTTCTTTTGTGCAACCCAGCGTAGTTAAACCGCTTCCTTTCACGAATACCATTTCCGGGCTAAGCTCCGCAATTTTTCTTGCTTCCTCAGCCTGCACTTTAGCTATGGAATCTGCCACCGCAGCTTTTCTCGCCTCTTCTGCTTTTTTCGCAGCTTCTTGTACTTTAGCTATGGAATCTGCCACTGTGGCTTTTTTCGCTTCCTCAGCTTTTCTCGCCGCTTCTTGTATTTTAGCTATGGAGTCTGCTACCGCAGCTTTTCTCGCCTCTTCTGCTATTCTCACCGCTTCTTGCGCTACTCTCGCAGCCTCCTGCGCTTTTCTCGCCGCTTCCTGTACTTTTGCTATGGAGTCTGCCTGTGCGGCTTTTCTCGCTTCTTCAACTATTCTCGCCGTTTCAAAAGCTCTTGTTATGGAATCTATCACCGCAGCTTTTCTCGCCTCTTCTGCAGCTCTTTTTGCGGCTTCAACTTCTGCAACTATTTTTGCCGCCTCTTCTGCCGCTTTCCTTCTCGCTTCTTCGTGCACGGCTCTTTCTTCCGAAGTCAGTTTTGCTTCAGCTTCTTCTGCGGCTCTCCTTTTCGCAGCTTCTTCTACCGCCGCCGCTGCTGCTTTCGCCGCAGTCTCGGCAATTGCAGCTAATTTTTTTGCTGCGTCCTCAGCTTCTGCAACTGCTTTCTCTGCCGCCGCTGCTTCCGTGGTTTTTTTTGCCACGTCTGCTTCTGCGTCTGCTATGTTCTTTTTATTCGTATCAATCCATTTTACTTCGCATGTGCTTGTGCAGGCCCTCGGTTTTTTTTCATTTTTCAAGGCTTCCACTTTTTTCTTCGCTTCTTCTACCGCTAATTTCTTCGCTTGAGCATCTCTTTTTGTCAGTTCAATTCGCTTTGCCGCATCTTCTGCGGCTACATCTTTAAAATGATCTGCTCCTTGTGCAAAGGAAAGCAAGGAAAAAAACAATAAAACGGCAATAAAGCCCTTTTCGCCCAAAATTTGCATAAAATTGAATATAGTAAATAGCAAACGCTTGATTTACTACATTACACCCCATGACAAAACCTTATTCGCTTCCTCAATGGAAAGCCCTGGAAGCACAAGCTCGTGTTGCGCAGAAAACCCATATGCGTGAATTGTTTAAATCCAACCCGGACCGTGGAACCTGCTACAGCATTGAGGCTTGTGGCATATATTTGGATTATTCCAAAAATCGCGTAAATTCGGATACCCTTGACTTGCTGGTTAATCTGCTCAAGAATTCCGCATTTGAGGAAATGAGGGAAAAATTTTTTACCGGCGACAAAATAAACCATACCGAAAAGCGTGCGGTTTTGCATACGGCGCTTCGCTATCAAGGCAAAGAGCCTGTACTGGTAGATGGCCAAGATGTTATGCCCGGAGTAAAAGCCGTGCTTGTGCACATGAAAGAATTCACCACGCTGGTTCGCAGCGGCAAGTGGTTGGGCCACAGCGGCAAACCCATTAAAACAATAGTCAACATAGGCATAGGAGGCTCGGACCTTGGCCCCGTTATGGTATGCGAAGCCCTTAAGCACTACGCCGGCAAAGACGCACCCGAAGTTTATTTTGTTTCAAATGTTGACGGCACTCACATAGCGGAGACCTTGAAAAAAGTGGATTTGGAGGAGACCCTTTGGATAGTGGCTTCCAAAACTTTTACAACTCAAGAAACCATGACCAATGCGAACACAGCCAAAAATGCCGTACTTGAAAAGTTTAACGGAGACGTTGCTTCCATAGCCAGGCACTTTGTTGCGCTTTCCACCAATGAGACGGAAGTTGCGAAGTTCGGCATAGATACTGCAAATATGTTTGAGTTCTGGGACTGGGTTGGAGGCCGCTACAGCTTGTGGTCTGCAATTGGTCTTCCAATAGCCTTGCGTATAGGCTTTGACAACTATATGCTTTTGCATGCCGGCGCAGCAGATATGGACGAACATTTCCGTACAGCTCCCGTAGAAGAAAACATTCCGGCTATCCTTGGAGTTTTAGGCATTTGGTACAACAATTTCTTGGGTGCGGATTCTTACACAATTCTGCCTTATGATCAGTACATGCATCGCTTTGCCGCTTACTTTCAACAGGCAGACATGGAATCTAACGGCAAAACCATAGACAGAGACGGCGAGCGTGTGGACTACCAGACCGGCCCAATCTTATGGGGTGAACCGGGCACAAACGGCCAGCATGCTTTTTACCAGCTCATTCATCAGGGCACAAAGTTGATTCCCTGCGATTTTATAGCTCCGGCAAATTCGCTGAACAAAGTTGGTGACCATCATCGCAAATTGCTTTCCAACTTCTTTGCGCAAACAGAGGCCTTGCTCAACGGCAAAACCCTGGAAGAAGCACAGGACGAACTTACCAAAGCCGGCAAAACCGAAGCTGAGGTGGAATTCCTCGCTCCGCACAAGGTGTTCGAGGGCAACAAACCTTCAAATTCAATTATGGTGAAAAAAATAGATCCAAGGACTTTGGGTTCATTGATAGCCATGTATGAGCATAAGATTTTTGTGCAGGGCATTGTTTGGAATATAAACAGCTATGATCAATGGGGCGTGGAGCTTGGCAAGCAGTTGGCCGGCAAAATTCTCCCGGAACTTGAAAAGGGCGAAGGCGATCCGAATCTCGAACTGAATCACGATTCCAGCACCAATGCTTTGATACGGTGGTATTTAAAGAACAGGGAAGCGTAAATATGAAGTTTGCGTTTCTGTTCTGTGTTTTTTTCGCAGGGATTGCTATGGCCCAAAATGTGGATATTAAGGTTCTAAAAGAGGGGGCCGGCGAGCCTGTGAAAAAAAGGCAACTGGTGCAGGTGCATTACACCGGATGGCTAACGGACAACACAAAGTTTGACAGTTCTCGAGACAGGCATGAGCCATTGGAGTTTATGCTTGGCGCAGGCCAGGTGATTAAGGGCTGGGATATTGGAATTGAAGGGATGAAGATCGGCGAGGTTCGCAGGTTGAAAATTCCGGCTGTTTTGGCTTATGGCAACAATTCGGTTGGCCCTATTCCAGCGAATGCGGATTTGCTGTTTGAGGTTGAGCTTATAAGCGCTCAAAAGAGTTTGGATCCCGATGCCCTGCTTAAGCCGGAAGTTCTGAAATGGAAATCTTTGCAGAGTGGCGTTGAGATTTTTGATGAAAAAGCGGGAACAGGAACGGAGCTTCGCACCGGAATGGAACTCACATTTCATTATACGGGCTGGCTTGTGAACGGGCATAAATTCGGAAGCTCAAAAGATGAAGGTAAAGCGGCAAAGGCTGTTTTGGGTTTGGGAAAGCTGGTTAGGGGCTTGGAGCTTGGCCTTGAATCGCTCAAACAAGGCGGCGTGCGGTGGGTAAGGCTTTCGCCGAGCATGGCTTATGGCCCTGTGCCCATGACAGGCATTCCGGCAAACTCAACTTTAATTTTTCGCATTCAGGCGGATAATGTTCATTTTGACGAAGACTTGGCTGCGTTAATGGACTTTTTCCCGAATGCAGATGCTATAAAATGGGTAGAAGCTCAGGAAGGCTTAAAATATTACATAGAAAAAAAAGGTCAGGGTTCTTCTGTGAAATCGGGCGATGCCATAAAAGTGCACTACACCGGCTGGCTTTCCGATGGAACTAAGTTTGACAGTTCAAGGGACCGTGGAGAGCCCATATCGTTGCAACTCGGCGCAGGCCGTGTGATAAAGGGCTGGGATTTGGGTTTGGAAGGCATGAAGCCCGGAGAAAAGCGTTTTCTGTTGATCCCTCCGAGTTTGGGTTACGGTTCAAGAGGCGGCGGCCCAATTCCTCCCGATGCGACTTTGATTTTTGCAGTAGAGTTAATGAATTAGTTGAAAGTGGAGAGTGGAGAGTGGAGAGTGAAGAAAACTTAGTTGTTAAAGAACAAGAGCTTGACAATAACTCTCAACTTTCAACTCTCAACTCTCAACTGAACTTGAAGTTTACAATAATCCTGGTAGAGCCTGAGCATCCGCATAATATTGGGTTTGTCGCTCGCAGCATGCGCAGCAACGGATTAAGCGATTTGCGAATTGTGCGCAAGTCAAAACCTCTTCCTAAAAAATGCTATGATACCGCTCATTCAAGCGCAGATATTTTGGATAACGCTAAACTTTTTAGCACATTAAAGGAAGCTATTGCGGATTGTTCATACACTGTTGCTTTTAGCCGCCGTTTGTTTGACTCTATTGTTCCGCATGTATCGCTGCCAAAGTTGCCTGCGTTGTGTGAGGGAAAAGAGGGAACTGTTGCTTTGGTTTTTGGGCGTGAGTCTTGCGGGCTGGCTTTTGAAGAAATTGAGTTGTGCGCAGTTCAGTGCGAAATTCCGGTTGCAGGGCAGATGAGCATAAATTTGTCTCATGCGGTGAGCGTTGCGAGCTACGAGCTTTGCCGCTCAGATTTGCTGGGCGAGGGCCTTGCATTCAGAAACAAATTGCCTATTACTCATAGAAAGCCTGCAACTGTGGAACAATTTGACAGCATTGAAAGTTTTATAGTTGAAACTTTAAGTGACAGATACAGAAAGCATGCGTGGACAAGGGCTTCTATTCGCACTTGGCTTCAGAAGCTAAATCCGAGCCAGGCAGAACTTTCCGCAATTTTCGGCATGCTCAGAGATTTGGCAAAGAAACCGGCGAGAGGGTAATTTTCTATTTTACAAATATGCGCTTTATAGCCCTCTTGTTTGCATTGCTGCTCGCCTCTTGCGGTGAGGTAGTGAAACCCTCGGATGAGGAATATGAGCTCTATTACAATCATCTTTTGCTTAAAGCATACTTTTTTAAACCGGAAAGAATAAAACCGTTTTCCGAATACGAAGGCATGGAAATTGATGAAATGTATCGAAGCCTCGGAGATTATTTCAGAGGAGCCAGATACACATATTATTTACCGCCTACGAAGGCAGATGACAAAATAAGTGAATTGGAAAATACCCCAAAATATCTCTCTTTTGGTTTTGAGAGAATTTTAATAGGCGATACTCTTTTGGTTGTTTCGCAAGTTTATCCGATTTCTCCGGCGGCGGCCGCCGGTTTAAAAAAACACGATACGCTTCTGTTTGCAAATGGAGTTTCTTTAACAGGAAAAAACGCTGTGCTTTATAAGAATTCTGATTCCAAGTTTGACTCTTCAACAACTTTCAGAGTTTCGCGCGGAGAAGATATTTTTATGGAAAAGGCAGAAATTCAAAACCCAACAGTATATCTGGATTCACTGGATGGAATTCCGTATATAACGGTTACGCAATACAAGCCATATACAAACAATCCGGATGGAACTTATGCCGAGTTTAAAGAGATCTTACAGAAAATAAAAAATGCACCGACTGCGATAATGGATCTTCGCAATAATCCCGGCGGTCATATCACTCATTGCACAAAAATGGCTGCGGAGTTGGTGCCGTTTGATAGCGAATTGATTGTTGATGTAACGCATTATTATGACAAAGGAAAAGGCAATGTAATTGATACAGTGCATTATTTTGTCAGCGATTTTTTAGAAAGAGAAGGAGATGGCGTAAACATCCATTGGACAATTTTAATTAACGGGAGAAGCGCAAGTTGTGCGGAACGCTTTGTCGCTGCGGTAAAATATAATCGTCCGGAAACAGTTATTGCCGGAGAAAAAAGCGTTGGAAAAGGAGTTGGTCAAATGTACGCGAAAACCTATTTAGGCGGGCTCGCATATATAACGTGCATGCAATCGTATTACCCAAATGGAGAAACATTCCACGAAGTTGGCATTGTTCCCAATAACCAAGATGCGTCGGTTTTGACAAAAAGCCTGCCTAAGCACAAAACGGAAGAACCTGTGGAATTCGGCATGTATGAATACCGTTCACTTCATCAGTGGGAATAACTGCACGTCCCTTATGGTCGCTTGATTTGTCAAAAGCATAACAAGCCTATCTATGCCAATGCCCACACCGCCTGTTGGCGGCATTCCGCATTCAATGGCGTGCAGAAAGTCTTCGTCCATGGGGTGAGTTTCGTTTTCTCCGCCACGGCCTCGCTCAACCTGTTCTTCAAGGAGTTTTCTCTGCAAAATCGGGTCGTTTAATTCGCTATAGGCGTTGCCTATTTCCCAGCCGTTTATGTATGGTTCAAACTGCTCAATTAAATCGGGATTGGAGCGATGCGTTTTGCAAAGCGGCGCACTCTCTTTGGGCATGTCTTTTATTATTGTGGGCTGAATTAGCTGGCGTTCGCAAGCCTCTTCAAATATTTCCATGATAGCTCTGCCTCTGCACCATGTGCCTTCAAGCTCAATGTGTCTTTTTTGCAGTTCGCTTTTCAATTGCTCATCTGAGAGTTCCTCTACGGAAATTCCGGCGTATTTTTGAATCGCTTCATAAACTGTGAGGCGTGGCCATGGAGTTTTGAAATCTATTTCCCGGTCTTGATAGCGGATTTTGGTTGTTCCGTTTGCGGCTATGCATGCCCGTTCGCAAATGTTTTCAAAGTGAACCATCATATCGTTGTAATCGCTGAACGCTTCGTAGAATTCAAGTGCGGTAAATTCGGGGCTGTGGTTTCTGTCCATGCCTTCGTTGCGAAAGTTCTTTGTGAATTCAAAGACTTTTTCCAAGCCGCCTATTATGCATCTTTTTAGGTAAAG
>JGI24695J34938_10003403_pt1 | contig 11150 bp, 12 predicted proteins | sample TergutCo191P3_FD_34938 | JGI IMG/M metagenome (IMG submission 34938) | reverse complement strand
CAGGAGAAGATGGAATTATTTATATCGGTATTGACGATGACGGCAAAGGTTTTAAATCCCCCATTGATGACAACGGACAAATTATATCAAGCATTGATAAATCCCATATAGGTATTATCAGCATGAAGGAACGCGCAGTTATACTCGGCGGTCGTTTAAAAATTAAAAGTGAAATAGGTGAAGGCGCCTTGGTGTGCCTTGAAATACCGGGGGAAGCTGAATAATTTATCAGCGAACCTCGTTAAACCTATGTGACAACTACAGCAGCTTGTTCAGGTTTTGTCATACCTGTTTCTTCCATGCAACGGGCGCGTTCTTCCATACTGTTAAAATTAACAGGGCGAAATTCAGAAAGCTGTTTTTCTGTAAGTAAAGGACAATCCGAATCGTATGTATATGGCCGTTTAGCCGCCTGTATTATCCTTGCTTTCATTTCCGATTCTTTTTCAGGCGTTAAATCTCTGCCAGCCGTGTATCTCACTATTGCCATGATATATCCTCCTTTCAAAGGGCTCGGCAACCCGAGCTGAATACGCCTGCCGCCTTATTGGGACGGCAGGAATGATTTTAGTAATTGCCTTAGATTCATATTTACCATTTTTGAATGATAATTCCATGTTTCCCAAAGCAGCATTTAAAATCATTTTTTATACATATCTCATTAATACGGGCATAAAATAATGCAATTATTTTTACGCCGCTACAGGCTGTTCTTCTTTTTTCCGTCTTTTAAAGTCTTTTCCGCAGAAGATTAGAAGCAGCCCTGAAAGTACAATTAAGTACATTGGAGAAAGAAAAACAAAAAGGTAAAAACCTATAGTAGCTAATACACTTGCCGGAATTGCGTTAATAATTGCCTTAACAATTATTCCAATAATACCGGATGCCTGAACCTGCGAAGCCGCCTGTGCCGCAAGAGCGGATGCAGCGGTGTTATCTGCAAGGAAGTTTGCAGCGCCCGCAACATGACCTGCCATCGCACCTGCGGCTTCAGCGGCGTTATCTGCAAGGAAGTTTGCAGCGCCCACAACATGACCTGCCATCGCACCTGCAGTTTCAGCGGCTCTTACAGTATCTTCTCCGACAGTGTCGACTACAGCTTGTCTTGTAGCTGCTTTTGCATAGTCCATTATATAGCCAACAACAGCAAATGAAAGGATAACACTGATCAAACAAGAAATGCTTCCCAAGATCATCAATCCTCTAGCAATTTGGTTGACCTTGAAAATGCCAAATGCCAAAAGACCGTAAATTGCAAAGAATATTAAATATAAAATTACATAACCGTCAAGAGCGCCGTCCAGGCTGCTGTTCCATGACTGGATAATAAAGACGGTAACCAAAAAAAGTAACGCGACAAATGTTAGTATCCATGCTGACGCCTTTGTTACAATGGAACTGTTTTTCCATTTCTCATTAAAAAAACTCATAAAAACTCCTTTGCGGTTTTTTTGCCACCGCCGGCATTTTATAAATTTCATGCGAAATTTAATATTTGTTTTATGTATAATAAAGTGCATTTCATAATTATAAAAAGCGTGTAAACCTCACGATTTTTATAAGAAAATATCGAATTTATGTGCGTTAACGCACGCAGGTACAGTTTTATCCTTGTCATTTCCTAAGTTGCATTGGAAAGATATATAAGGTATGCTGTATCAATCATGCGGGATATTATCTGCAAAAAATCTGCATTAAAACATAAAGTTACTTCAGAGAATATCCGCCATGCTCTTGATTATCCGTGGTATGAAGGTGCACTTGAGGGTTATGAAAACAAGTATATTGTCCTGGGAACAGACCGTGCCGGAAATTTGCTTGAAATAATGTATAATGAAATGGAAGACGGCAGTTTAAATGTGTTTCACGCTCAGTCGTGCCGCGCTATATATTTACCGTTATTAAAAAATTAGGAGGAGTTATGACCGAAATGACTGATGAAGAAGCTGACTATTGGGATGAAATGTTTACTAAAAATCCGCCAAAGGCTGATCTCAACAGAAAAGGCGGCTATTTTTCACGTCAGCGGGCATTGCTTGATGTACTGGATAGGGCTACGGCTGATTATATTGTAAACCAGGCGCATCAATCACAAAAATTGCCTGCTCAAGTCATTGGTGATTTAGTATTGGAAAAGATTACTGCATCTGCGATAGCACAATAAAATTCAAACAATGGAAGTATTATTAATTGACGATCATCCAATGTTAAACGTCGGCATAATTTCAATTTTGGAAAATACCGGACTCTTTACAGTATGCGGACAGGCGGCATCGCTTGAACAAGCTATGAATACAATCGAAGAATCTGAAACATTGCCTTCACTCATTATCCTTGACCTGCTTTTGGGCGAAGATAACGGGCTGGATTTCCTTCCGATGCTTGAAAAATTCTGCTGTAATAAAAAAATCCCCAAACCGCCTGTGCTTGTTTGCTCGGCCCTTGGAGATTCATTTAAAGTACATTCCGCTTTAAAACTGGGAGCCTCGGGGTTTTTATCAAAAACAGGCGGCAAGGCTGAATTGCTGGATGCGATAGGGGCGGTACTCAGCGGAAAGACGTATATTTCAAGCGAACTGAATATCAAATTAGGAGAAAAAACACCTCTTTACGCGAAGTTTTCTAAACGGGAAACAAATGTAATTGATTTAATAAAGCAAAATAAAACAAATAAACAAATTGCAGGTTTATTGTCTATAAACTTAAGAACCGTGGAAAACTACATTAGCAGGATATATTTTAAAACCGGTTTTTCATGCCGTGAAGAAGTGCATAAACTGTAAAGCCCTGTGTTTAATTCACCGCAAAGCGTTTTCAATTGCCAATAATATTGATTTACTGCTTGCGGTAGCGCCGCTGATAGTGTCAATTTCCAGGCTTTGTTTTTCGATAACAGTATCAATTATAATTTCCGCTTTTTTTCCGATTGCGGAACTGGCGTGTTCTATTATTTCTATTTTTGAAATTTTATTGTTTTGAACATTAACATCGAGAACTATATTAACGGGGGTTCCTGTTAAATTATAAATCCCGCGGTAAACGCCGTCATCAATTTTTGTCATATCAGGCGTATGGGCGGCAAGGTTTCTATAGTCAATTGTACAGCTTAAAAATAACAAACAAATAAATAATATTAAAAAAATCTTTCTCATAATAATATTATACACTTAAATCACTTTTTTCTCAATCCATTTGTTGCTGAGCCAGCGTTTAGCGAAGAATATGCCCCGGAACAGGAAATCGGCGCCCATGGCGATGCTTACCGCAACAGGGCCCAGACCCAGAGGAAATGCCAGAACAAACGCGGAACATACCCTGACAAGCCACATGGTGCAGGCCGCGACGATCATGACATAATTGGCGTCTCCGGCGGCTTTTAGCGCGTTTGGAAGCACAAAGGACGGGCACCAGAATAAAGTTGATGTAACGCAGTGAATCCTTAAGAATATTACGCATAAATCATGCGCTTCTTTGGACAGATTGAATATGCTTACTATCGGATTCATAAAAAGAACAATGTTAATATTTATAAAAAGATAAGCGATATAAGAGAATACCATAATCTTTTTTGTATACCGTTTAGCCGCAAGATAATCTCCGGCGCCGATGCACTGCCCCACTATGATCAAAAGACCGATGCCGAAGCCGCTTCCGGGCATAAAAGCGATGGAATTAATTGTTCCCGCCACAGCGTTAGCTGCAATAGCTGCCGTTCCGAAAGCTGTGAATATTCTCGCTATTAATATTTTTCCGACCTGAAACATTGAAGATTCTAGTCCGCTTGGAAGCCCGATTTTAAAAATGCGCCTGATCATCGCTCCTTCCAGTTTAACGTTTGTTATTCCAATCAGGTTGACGATTCTTGTTTTATCCCGCATTAAAAGGTAAATCAATAAAAAGCCGACAATAATCCTGCATAAAAAAGTTGAAAGGCCCGCGCCTGCGACGCCGAGATTCATGCCGTAAATAAACAGCGCGTTAGTCGCTACGTTTAAAATGTTTAACAACACCGCCACGCGCATGGTAACCGCGGAATTTCCCATGCTGCGGAACATCGCCGACGCGGAGGTGTAAAGAGCGAGAAAGGGATACGAAAGCGCGATAAATAAAAAATATATCTGCGCGGACTGATGCACATCATCCGCGATATTGCCGTAAATAGCCTTAAGTATCTGCCCCCGCGTGAATACGGTCAGAATCATCAATACAACGGAAATCATAATGCCAATATAAATAAGCTGTCTGGCTGAACTGCATGCGCTCTTTGGGTCCTTACGCCCGATATACTGGCTGATCACCACTGAGCCGCCGGTTGCTATGGCGTTAAACGCGGTAATAATCAAAAAGTTAATTGTATCAACCAATGAAACGCCGGAAACCGCGTGTTCGCCGATGGAACTAACCATCACCATGTCTACAATGCCTACCATAACAATAAGGATCTGTTCCGCGACTAACGGCCCAAGCAGGCTGAAAAGCCGTTTGTTGTTCCAATCGGACGGGGAAAGGTTTACCGGAACTTCAGGTATTTCAGGAATTGTGGCTGATACTGGTTCTGATTTCAATCTGGCGCCTTTTTGAAAATGCGATCATATAATAATCCTGCCGTTTAGTTAATTTTATGTCAATATCTCATAGTAAAAGGAAAAAGAATAGAGCTGTCCGGAAACTTCAATTTCCGGATAACTCTGATAAAAAAAATTAAATATTTCTGATTTCCCTGTGCTTATTAATTATTTCTTTTCTCCTGTCCCACATTGCCAGATAAACGCCGGCGATAACAAGAGCGGCTCCCAGCCATTGAAGCAATGTTAATCTGTCACCTAACACAAAGAAACCGGCAATGACCGTAACTACGGGAATCAGATTGATGAAGATCGCGCATGTTGAAACGCCGAGATTTTCCAAAGCATTGACATAGAACAGATAACCAAGAGCGGAGCAAAAAATACCCAAAAAACACAGATGGATAATGATTTCCGCGCTGGCCTGTCCCCAGTTTTGAAATTCCATAATTGAAAAAGGAATAAAAAAGATAAAGCCCGCTACAGTCTGCCAGAACACAATATAAATTCTAGAACAATGAGCGAAGAGGGGACGCGTCAGAAAACAATAAGTTACCCAGCTGAAAACCGCGCCGGACATATACAGATAACCCAGTATGCTGCCGGAAATGGAAAATGAAACGCCCGCTACCAGCATCACTCCCGCTATTGAAACAAAACATCCAAGCCATTGAATGCCTTTAAGACTCCCCGGTTCCGCCTTATTTATTTTATCAGATGTTATTCGTTTTTGTTTTAATTTTATAATTTTTCCCGAGAGCCAATCAGTAATAATTGTAAAAGCCGGAATAAAACTGATTGCTATGCTCGCCTCTGAAGCGCTTACCAAAAGGACGCCGTTATTTTCAAAGAAAAAATACAGCGTAACGCCTGTCAGCCCCGCGGCGAACAACAGCGGAACATCTTTTAAGCGAAGTTTTTCAGAAGGAGCGAGTTTCAGTTTAATAAAATAAAGGAAAACAATGGCGATGGCAAAACGAAGCATTCCCAGCGACATGGGCGGAAAAACAACCACAGTGATTTTTATGGAAATAAACGAGAATCCCCAAAACAGAACGCAAATAATTATCGCAATCAAACTCTTTTTATTATTCATTTTTTTGTCTTATATAAAGTATCTAAATTTTTACTTGCGGCATTGAACAACTCAGCAAGCGTTTTTCTGACAAGGTCCCTTGTAGAAGAATCTATTTTACCTATGGATTTGATCATACGGACCGCGGCATTAAACCAGTCGCTTTCAAATTCAGGAATTGTTTTGGCCCCTGACGCGCTTAAAATGCCGTATAAGGCGCTGAGAAACTGCTCGCGGCTTTCATTATCAAGACTGCCAATCCAGTCTTTAAGAGTTTTATCCACAAAGCGGCTGCCGGCGGTAATATGATCAACTTGAACCATATTGTTATGTGTCATTTGCCATGAATAAAGATCATGCTGCAAAAGGCCGGACTGTGAACTTTTAATTACGGTATAATCGTATCCGTGTTCAAAGATCATGCCGACAACCGATCCTTGAGGAACAAACGATCGTATTCTGTCTTTAATTGAAGTAAAACCTTCGCTGTCAATGATATGCTCGTGAAAACCCGGCGCGTCGTTACTGTAAATTTCCGTTATACGCTTTTGAGTCTTTTTGCTGCAGAACGAAGCCGCATATACGGCGAGATTTCCGCCTTTTGAATGACCGCCGATTCGCAGGGGGCCTTTAAAATTTGAAGCGATCTTCTCAAGATAATCAACCGCTTCAAGCTGAGCCGGAATAGCTTCCTGAAAACTCATGTTAGCGTCTTCTTTCCATCCGACAAAAGTAAAATCAGTTCCCCTGTATATAACAGAACATGAATCATCGCCGGTGTTCGCGCTTACAGCGGAAAATTGCTTTTCATGATCAGAGTCAATATGATTAACATAATCAAAAAGCTTACAGTCCCTGAAACGTCTTGAAGAACCAAGCGCGTCTATCAGCGCCGGATCATCCTTAAACATCAAATGCGGTTTATCATCAGTCAAATCACTTTGTAAATTTTTGGATAAAATATCCATTACAAGGCCGATGCTAATCCCCGACGCCATTCCGTCTGCTAACGCAGGCACAATGCCGTCCATCGGAAGATAAGAAAGCTGGCAAAAAATTACATTATCCGCCGGATTAAAAGGAGACTGGTCAAAGTCAAGATCGCCCCTCCATAAAAAATAGTCAAACATATTAGACATAAGTAGAATATAGCGCATAATACGCGGATATTGAAGGGTTAGTATATCGATTCCTGTTGTATTTAATTATGAAAATTCTTAGTCTGTTCTAAAACCTATTGTTTTTAGAAGTTTTCTTACCTTAAATCTATTTTGCGTTAAAACATTCAAATGTGTACTTGTTGCGTCCGTTATGTTTTGATTTGTATAATGCGATATCAGCGTATTTAACATAGTCATTTGCATTCTGCGAATGTTTGACGCCGCCGGTTGTTCCGCCGATTGAAATTGTCACAAATTCAGCCGCGTCATTTTTTTCATGCGGTATATAACATTCATATACAGTACTAAGCAATTTTTCAGCGACTGATAATGCTCCGTTTTCGTCTGTATTCGGCAGTACCGCGATAAATTCTTCTCCGCCGTATCTTGCCAGAAAATCATCTTCTCTTGAAATCATTTTGGAAAGAGCCGAGGCGATTTTTTTAAGACATATATCGCCCATATAATGTCCGTAAGTATCGTTATATTTTTTAAAATTATCAACATCAATCATTAAAACACTGAGTATTCCGCCGGAACGCGATAAATACCTGATAATCTTTTTCATATTACCGTTAAAAAACCGTCTGTTGTAAATTCCGGTTAATTGATCGGTCATTGTCATGCTCATTAATTCACCGATGGTTTCAATTTCATTTTTATTGCTGGTTTCGATTGGCTTATCCAACTCAAAATCTTCAGAAATTCGGCTAAATCCATTTACAATCTGGTAAAGCGGTTCCATAAGTTTAACGACAAATAAATTAAATGCCGCAAAGATAATAAAAATTATGGCTATCATCACGACAAAAAGCGCGAACATTCCCGTATACAGGTATTCTCCTGCCGAAAAATTGTGAACTGCCGTTATATACCAATTTAATACAGGAATTGTTCCAAGAACGGCTACCCCGTCCGTATTTTTTAAATCAATATGTATTATATCAGTATTTATAAGATATTCCGTTTGAGATAAAATCTCAGAGCCTGTCTTATTAAGCGCTTGTTCTAAATTGATTTTATCGCTGACCAGATTAATATTACGCGCTCCTGTGATTTCCCCCGCGGAATTATAAAAATACAACTCTGCGTACCCGGAAAAGTTAGTGTATATATTATTGATAAATTTGGACAAATCTATACCCGCTCCCACTATGCCNATAGGCTTGTTTTCATCATCAAAAACCGGCGCGTTAAGCCATAAATTTGTTACATCAAGATCGGGATTNTAGTTTATATTAAAATTATATGAATCTGTTTCATAAAGAGTCATATTATACCAGTAATTTTCCCAGCTTTCAGGATCAACCTGATATGGATTGTTACCGGTAGAAAAAAATATTTTATCCTGATTATTAATCCAGAAGATGGTTCTTTCCGCCAAAACCAAAGAATAGGCTTTTATTTCTTCCAAAGCCAGTTTATTCAGTTCCGGATCGTCAGGAGAGGAAAAATATCGCCTAATAAACGCTGAATTCGCCATTTTAAGCACAATGGCGATTTTCGCGTTAACTGACGCTTCCATCTTATAACGCTCAAGTCCCACGGTTTTCATCAGCTCTTCTCTTGCGCTTTTATGCAGAATCTGTCCCATTAAAGTGATAAAGGCGATGCTTCCAAAGATAAAAATGAGTAAAAACAAAATTGATGAAAAAATTGAAAATCTGCGCTTCATGGATAGTTGCCGTTTTTTTGAAATTGGGATAGAAAAAAAATTTTTGTATGTCATAACAAACCTTCGTTTCAGAATTCCAGCGATTCTGTAAAATACCCAAAATTGCTCACTATGATGATTTAAAATTCCAAATATTCTCTTTTATTGAATCATATTATCCAATATTGGAATTATGTCAATAGAAAATATGCCTTTTTTGCTTATTTTTATGACTAAAATTAAAATATGAATTTCTGGATAAGACTCAAGAACGAAATAAAAGTAAAAAACACAACTCAGGAATGGATTTCAGGAAAAATCGGCGTTCCGCTGAGCACATTCAGAAAGTGGATGACCAGAAAAACTTACCCTAATTTAAAAGAGGGGATCGAAATTGCTAAATTGCTCGGAGTATCGGCGGAATACCTTGTGAGCGGGACTGAGCCGGAAGGATTGGATAATGCTGAACGAAAACTTATTAATATGTTCAGGAAACTCAGTTCAGCGGACAGGGAAAATATTCTTCTGGCGATGAACGCATGGGCGCGGAAAAATGAGCCTCCTCAAATCAGATAAAGTCATAAATTTTATTTTTGAAAACATTTTNAAAATNAAAATANNCAGAGTTAAAACATTTATAANGGGATAAAACCCTGACTCTTATGTTCCGCCAAATCAAGCAGTATTCGCAGGGCGTATCTGCCCTTTGTCGATACTCTCACGATTCAATCTCTGAATAAATAATTTTTAAGCGTTCAGAGCGGTCAAAGCCGTAAGCGCTTTTTGTAAAACAGAACGGGGACAGGCGGCGTTCATCCGCTGAAATCCGTCTCCGCCCCTGCCAAACATAGCGCCGTCATTCAGCCAGAGTTTTGCCTTATTGATAATAGCGGAGTCCAGTTCTTTTGAAGTCAGTCCAAGTCCACAGCAGTCAAGCCATGCAAGATATGTGCCTTCCGGTTTGACAAGTTTGATTTCAGGAATATTTGTCAGTAGAAAATTATTTATAAAATCCATGTTTCCGCTCAGATAACCGATTAATTCATCAAGCCATTCGGCTCCGCCGGTGTATGCGGCTTCGCAGGAGACAAGACCCATAATGTTCGGCTGGCTTAATCCGCAGCTTTCATACTCCTGCTTAAAAGATGAGCGCAGCTTTTCACTGGAAATAAAAACATTCGCGTGCTGTAATCCGGCGATATTAAAAGTTTTTGAAGGAGCTGTGAATGTAATGGTAAAATCCAAAAATCGATCATCAAGTCCCGCAAATACATGATGTTTATTAGGTGAAAAAATAATATCCTGATGGATTTCATCCGAGATAACCGTAACGCCGTAACGCAGGCATATTTCACCCATGCTGATTAGCTCGCTTCGGGTCCATACTCTGCCGACAGGATTATGAGGATTGCATAAAATAAAAAGTTTCGCGTTTTTTGCCTTATTTTCAAAATCTTCCAGATCTATTGTATATCTGCCGTCTCTATAAATCAGTTCATTGACAAGTAATGTACGCTGCGCTTTTAGTATCGCGGCACTGAACGGATAATAAACAGGCGGCTGTATTAAAATTGAGTCTGCGGGTTTTGTAAAGGCGCGGACAGCGAGATACAAAGCGGTTACAACTCCGGGAGATGTAATAAGCCATTCCTTCTCCGTATTCCATTCAAAACGGTTTTTAAACCATCCTTGTACGGCGGAAAAATAGGAAGCGTCAGGTTCTGAGTAACCAAAAATCCCATGCCGCGCGCGGGAGATAATCGCATCCTGCACGCACGGAGGAGCCGAAAAATCCATATCGGCAACCCACATGGGCAGCACGTCGCAGGGCTTTCCCCTTGAGACCGGATTATATTTAATGCTTCCGGTATTTTTTCTATCTATTACAGTATCAAAATTATATTTCATGGCTGAACTTCCATCGCCTGTTTTAAATCATCAATAATGTCATCTAACGCTTCCAGTCCAACCGACAAGCGCAGCAAACAACTGTTTATACCCCGCGCTTCCCGTTCGCTCTGCGGAAGGTCGGAGTGAGTTTGCAGCAAAGGATAGGTAATCAGGCTTTCCGTGCCGCCAAGGCTTTCTGCGTATTTGATAATTTTTACATTTTCCAGTATCGAAACCGCTGTCCGCTCATCATTTACCGAAAAAGATATCATCCCGCCAAAGCCGCTTGACTGACGGAGTGATACCGCGTAATCGGGATGATCCTGTAAGCCTATGTAATATACTTTTTTTACCTTTTTATGTTCTGTAAGCCACTTCGCGACAGCCAGCGCTGTTTTATTATGACGCTCCATTCTTATTGCGAGAGTTTTTATTCCGCGAACAATTAAAAAACTATCAAAGGGCGAAAGACAGCCGCCGGTTGTTTTTGCGATAAAGCGAAGCCGCTCCGATAAACCGCTGTCTTTTACAGTCAGCATTCCCGCAAGCACGTCATTGTGGCCGCCAAGGTATTTTGTTCCGCTATGCAGGACAATGTTTGCACCTAACGATAAGGGTTTTTGAAAGACCGGAGTAAGAAAGGTGTTATCTACAATTAAAAGAAGATCATTTTTTTGGGTGATTTTGGATACAGCCTCAATATCTTCAACATTCATCATTGGATTGGTGGGAGTTTCAATAAAAACAGCCTTTGTAGCAGGCGTAATTTTTGCGGATATATCCCGCGCGCCCGTTGCGTAAGAAAA
>JGI24695J34938_10003396_pt1 | contig 11171 bp, 4 predicted proteins | sample TergutCo191P3_FD_34938 | JGI IMG/M metagenome (IMG submission 34938) | reverse complement strand
ATCACCTAAATATTTCATGCTCATCGCCGAACATTCAATATGCCAGCCGGGATAACCTTTCCCCCAGGGACTGTCCCACACAAGCGCCTGGTTTTCGAACTTGCTTTTTGTAAACCATAGAACAAAATCGCCGTTGTTGCGTTTATTTTCGTCCTGTTCAATCCGCGCGAACTCTGTTTGCGCTCCAATTTTTGGATCGTCAAGTTTAAGAAGCGCGAGATCGCCGTAAGAAGGGAACTTTGATATGTCAAAATATAAATTTCCGCCGGCAGAGTAGGTAAAACCATTTTTTTCTATCTGTTCGATCAGCGAAATCATTTCTTTTATATGTTCCGTTGCCTTGCAGACAGTTGTGGGTCGCGTAATATTCATTCTGTCGGTGTCATTAAAAAACGCTTTTGTATAAAAATCCGCGATTTCGAGGACGCTTTTTCCCCGTTCTTCGGCTGATTTTACCATTTTATCGTCGCCGTCATCGGCATCATCGGAAAGATGACCCACATCAGTGATATTCATAACATGATTTACGTTAAACCCGGATCGGCGAAGAGATCGAATCAATATATCATGATGTACATAAGCCCGCAGATTGCCTATATGAGCGTAATTGTAAACAGTAGGTCCGCAGCCGTAAAATCCAACCTTCCCNTCANNNATAGGATTAAACGCCTGCTTCTCGCGTCCAAGCGTATTAAAAAACGTAAATGCCATAATTTTAACATACAGGATTCAAGAAAAGATTTCTACCACGAACCACACAAACCTGTACTTCGCTTTCTTGGGTTTNAAAAAAGAATTCGAACGGTAAGTTCGTATTGTTTGTNAAGGAACAGTATGTTCCGTTCGTGGTTAAAAAATCTTAATTCTCTTCCTTAACCAAGATAATCCGATAATCTGCGGTAACATTGATTAACAATTTGTTTTTGATCGATATCAGCTTTATCGCCGAGTTCATCTATTAATGTTTCCAGGCTTGAAAGGCTTTCGTTTATGCTTGTATGGAAGCCTCGTGAGGATCGAAGCCAGTAATTTCCGTCTCCGTCTGTGAAAAGACCCAAAAAGCCGAGGTCTTTTGAGTTTTTTTTCCATATAACAGGGCGCGCGAGGCTGTCCAGATGTTTTAACAGAGCCTGAAGATTTTTTTGCGGGCTAAAAATCTCTTTACGGGGCCAAGTGCGCGAAAAAGCGCCGTCCGCGTCAAGCGTGGGAGCAAGAGATAAAATTAAATCGAGTTTTTCGCCTTCAAGAAGATTAAATTGATTTTTTATTATTATTTTTCCTTTTATTCCCTTGTAAACAATGCCGGAAGGAATCCTGTCACGGATTAATTTTAGGTTTTCCCAGGGAAGAATAACTGTTTTCTTTCCTTTTATATTGACGATCTCGAAAACTTCGTCGCATATTTTATTATTATTTGTAAAATCGCGGGATCTTTTTTGCTTATCATGCTTCTTGCCTTCCGATTTTCTCTCCGAAACTCCGCTGTGTTCCTGGAATAAACCGGGTCTTATTCTGTTTAATACAGATTTTGTTAAAGGAGAAACCGACATTGCGTACATTCTTGATGTGCGTACGATCTCTCCCGCTACAATAAACGGCGGATCAGCCTTAAACATAACAGATCCGGGATGAATAATGATTTTATTCTCTGTTAAACTGCTGTATGTGCCGAATTTTCCGGGCTTTGTTCCTCTATTTAATCCTTCACGCACGCATACGAATTGAATCATTCCTCGTCCTATGCAGCATAAATAATCATCTGTTTCGTTTTCATTGAGCGGCTGCGCTCTTTGATGGATAGGAATCTTCATTCTGCCGATTATTTCTTCCAGCTGTGCTGTAACATTCACGATTTCTGCCATTGCCCTGTCATCAAGATAATTTTTTTCGCAAAAACCCGATTTATTGCTTGAATCAGTGTACGATTTAAATAATTTTAGATAAGAAACAAAGTCGCCTGAATCATCACGGAAACGATGATGCGCCTGTCTCGCGTCTGTTTCTTCTCCGGGAGGAAGAATATAAGGGCTTTGCGTTGATAAAAACGCCGCCGCAATGACAGTTTCACGGATTACATCAGGATATTTTAATATCGCTTCGACAATAATGCGTGATTGACGAGGCGCAAGAGGGAATTCAGTCATTAATTTTCCGATATTGGAGAGAGTGCGGTCTTCTTCAAGCGCTTCAAGCAGATTTAATGTTTCGATTCCGCCGATAATTCCTTCTTTATCAGGAGCGGAAATGAAATCAAAGTCTTCAAAATCTGTAATGCCGAGGTCTGACATTCTTAAAATAACTTCTGATAAGTCCGTGCGAAAGATTTCTTCTGTTGTGTAAAGAGATCTTTGTTCAAAATCTTTACGCGTATAGAGTCTGTAACACGTTCCTTCGCGTGTTCTTCCCGCTCTTCCCTTGCGTTGATTCGCGGAAGCGATCGAAATCGGCGATTCGATCAGGCTTGATGTGAATGTGCGGGGATTATACCAGTTTAATTTTGCTAAACCGGAGTCGATTACCGCGGTGATTCCATCAATTGTTACCGATGTTTCCGCGATATTTGTTGATATAACTACCTTTGTTTTACCTTTTGGAGCGTCTTCAAAGACTTTTTCCTGTTCTTCCTTGCCGAGTCTTCCGTATAAAGGAATAATATGTAAATTTTTACCGACAGAACAAAATGTAAGCTTATTCATACAATCTTTAATCATTTTTTCGCCGGAAAGAAATACCAATATATCTCCTTCCCGCTTTTCATCAATAAAACGAGTGGTTATTGCCTCTATTTTAGTTAAAATTATCTCTTCTGCGTCAAAATTCGGCTTAAATCTCCCGCCTTTTTGACTGTTTCTTATTCCATATCCTCTGCCTTCTCTTCTTTCTTCTTTTCTTTCATCATTTTTATTTCCTGATTCATCATTCCTTATTCTCTCAACTGGATCATAAACCAGAGTAACAGGAAATCTTTGAGCCTCAATCTTTACAATAGGGCAGTTGCCGAAGTATTCAGAAAAAATTTCAGCATTAATTGTCGCGGAAGATATGATAACTTTAAAATCTTTTCTGCTTTCCAGCGTTCTTTTAAGCAATCCAAGTATAAAATCTATGTTTAAACTGCGTTCATGGGCTTCATCAACGACTAAAACACTGTATTTAGACAGCCATGGATCGAGTTTCATCTCCTGTAAAAGGATTCCATCAGTCATTATTTTAATTTTAGTTTCATGATTAGTCTGATCTGCGAAGCGCATTTTATATCCAATAAGCCCCGGAATGCGCGTTTCTGTTTGTCTTGCGATGAATTCGCTGACAGATACTGCCGCTATTCGTCTTGGTTGTGTTACTCCGATGATTCCTTTCTGCGCGTATAAGGCTTCGTGAAGTATTACAGGAAGCTGCGTTGTCTTTCCGGAACCTGTCGGACTCTCAACAACAAGCGCTTGATTTTTTTCAAGCATTGATAAAATTTTTTCTTGATTTCTATAGACAGGGAGATCAATATAGTTCATAATAATTATCATAATGTCTTGCATAAAAAAATGAAAGATGTTATAGTGATCAATATGGAGGATGTTAATGGCTAAGACTAAAAATGTTTATTTCTTCGGCAACGGAAAAGCTGAAGGTCACGCAAAGATGAAATTAGAATTAGGCGGCAAAGGAGCGAACCTTGCCGAGATGACAAATCTTGGAATACCTGTTCCACCCGGCTTTACAATCTCTACGGATGTATGCGCTGCTTACTATGAAAATAAAAACAAATATCCAGCGGGTGTTAAAGAAGAAGTTGAAGCAATGCTTCGTAAACTTGAATCCGTAATGAAAAAGAAACTTGGCGATCCCAATGATCCGCTTTTGGTTTCTGTTCGTTCAGGCGCGGCAGTTTCAATGCCAGGTATGATGGATACGATCCTTAACCTGGGAATGAGCGACAAAGCGGTTAAAGGTCTTTCTAATAAAACCGGTAATCCGCGTTTCGCGTGGGATGCTTACAGGCGTTTTATTCAGATGTACGGCGATGTTGTAATGGGCGTTGACCACGATCATTTCGAAGAAGCCCTTCACGCTGCCAAAAAAGCTAAAAAAGTAGAACTTGATACCGGTCTTTCCGCCGCAGATTTAGAAAAACTTGTAGAAGAATACAAAAAAATCGTTAAAAAATATTCTGGTAAAGATTTTCCGCAGAATCCGCTCGATCAATTATGGGGCGCTACAAACGCCGTATTTGGTTCATGGATGTGCGACAGAGCGATTAAGTATCGTCAAATAGAAGATATTAAAGGATTAAAAGGAACTGCTGTAAATATTCAATCGATGGTTTTCGGCAATTTCGGCGATGATTCAGGAACCGGCGTATGTTTCAGCCGCGATCCTTCAACAGGCATTAATGAATTCTACGGCGAATATCTTATGAACGCTCAGGGCGAAGATGTTGTCGCCGGTATCAGAACACCGGAAAGAATTTCTACATTGGAAAAGAAAAATCCTGTTATTTATAAACAGCTTGTAGGAATTAAAAACAGACTGGAAAAACATTTTAAGGATATGCAGGATATGGAATTCACTGTTCAGCAGGGAATTCTTTACATTCTGCAGACACGCACCGGTAAACGCGCCGGTACTGCCGCTGTAAAATGCGCTGTAGATATGGTAGCCGAAGGTTTAATAGATAAAAACACTGCTATTCTGCGCGTATCGCCAGCCCATCTTGACCAGCTATTGCACCCGATGATCGATGTTAAAGCTACAAAGGGAGCGAAAGTTTTAACAAAAGGATTAAACGCTTCTCCGGGCGCAGCCTGCGGAAGAATTGTTTTCACAGCGAAAGACGCGGAAAGCTGGCACGCAAAAGGCGAGAAAGTTCTTTTAGTGCGCAAAGAAACAAGCCCCGAAGATATCGGCGGAATGGTTGTTTCACAGGGTATTCTTACATCTACCGGCGGTATGACAAGCCATGCGGCTGTTGTCGCTCGTGGTATGGGTACTCCTTGTGTTGCTGGAGCGAAGAGCGTTCTTGTTCAGGGTGACGGCACTGTTGATGTCGGCGGAAAAATGTTTAAAGAAGGCGATTGGATCACAATTGACGGTTCTTCCGGCGAAGTATATGAAGGAAAACTGCCTCTTGTCGCCGCCGCTATCTCCAAAGATATGGAAAACTTCCTTAAATGGTGCGATGAAGTTCGAGCCGGTTCTGTACGCGGAAAAATTAAAGGATTTAATGTTAGAACAAACGCTGATCAGCCGGAAGACGCCAAACGCGCGTTTGATTTCGGCGCTCAGGGTATTGGTCTTTGCCGCACAGAACACATGTTCTTCGAAAAAGACAAACTTGTTCACTTCCGCGCCATGATTGTTGCCGAAACAGAAGCGGAAAGAAAAGCCGAATTAAAGAAGATTCTTCCGCTTCAGCAGAAAGATTTCTTTGGTATATTCAAAGCGATGGAAGGCCGCCCTGTAACAATCAGGCTTTTGGATCCTCCTCTCCATGAATTTGTTCCGCACACACAGGAAGAAATCGAAGAACTTGCTTCTCACTTAAAAATTGACGCNCATAAANTAAAAAACAAGATTGGAACCCTTGTAGAAAGNAATCCAATGCTTGGTCACCGCGGCTGCCGTTTGGCGATCACATATCCTGAAATCTATGATATGCAGGTAGAAGCAATCGCTCTTGCTGCCGCTGACTGCGCAAAGCAGAAAATTCCTGTGAATCCGGAAATCATGATTCCGCTTGTTGTAACTCACAGAGAATTAAAATACCTGCGCCCCAACGCCGAAAAAATCCTTGATAAGGTATTCAGCGCTGCCGGCATTAAGGTTCCTGTTACCATTGGTACAATGATCGAAGTTCCCCGCGCCGCAATCAGGGCGGGAAGTGTTGCTGAATTCGCAGACTTCTTCAGTTTTGGAACAAACGATCTTACACAAATGACTTTTGGTTTTAGCCGCGACGACGTCGCGTCATTCCTTCCTATTTATCTGCAGAAAGGCATTCTTGATGATGAGCCGTTCCAGACAATCGACCAAAACGGCGTTGGCGGGCTTATTGAGCACGCAATAGAAGAAGGAAGAGAAACAAAGCCAGGTCTCAAAATTGGGATCTGCGGAGAGCACGGCGGAGACCCTGCGTCTATTGACTTCTGTTATAGAGCGGGATTCAGCTATGTATCATGTTCACCGTTCCGGGTGCCGTTAGCACGCCTTGCAGGCGCGCAGGCGGTTATTAAAAATACCGGAAAGAACATAAAGGGAGGGGAGTCAGGTAAGACAATACCCACCACTGCCAAGGTGAAAGGCAGTAAAAAACCTGGTAAGGGGGACAAGAAGATGGCAGTAACATCTGCAAAGAAGCCCGCGGCGAAGAAAAAACCCGCTGCGAAGAAAGCTGGCGCTAAAAAGACCGGTGCAAAGAAGACCGGAGCAAAAAAAGCTGGCGCAAAGAAAGCTGGTGCTAAAAAAACAACAGCTAAAAAAGCTGGTGCCAAGAAAACAACAGCTAAAAAAGCCGGAGCCAAGAAAGTCGGCGCAAAGAAAGCCGGAGCTAAAAAAGCCGGAGCCAAGAAAGTCGGCGCAAAGAAAGCTGGTGCTAAAAAAACAACAGCTAAAAAAGCTGGTGCCAAGAAAACAACAGCTAAAAAAGCCGGAGCCAAGAAAGTCGGCGCCAAGAAAGCCGGAGCTAAAAAAGCCGGAGCCAAGAAAGCTGGCGCAAAGAAACCTGCAGCAAAAAAAGCGGCAAAGAAACCAGCCGCCAAGAAAGCCGCAGCTCCTAAACCTGCCTCAGATAACACTGTAATCTAAGACGGGTCAGGCGTTAAAAAACGTTTTTTAAAGAAAGATCCAGCCCTATTTATTTAGGAGCTGGGTCTTTTTTTTTTGGATATTTAATTCAAATATCAATATGCCTGGCGCCTCTATGGTATAGAGCCGTTTAATATGGTATAATTTTCATATATGTCGTCAAAAAATAGAAAAAAAATAACTGTACAAAGGAAAATTTTAATAGTAATTATCGCTACTGCTCTTGTGATAAATTTAATCAGTCTTACGGTAGGAGCTCTCTTTTTAACGAATAATATCATGGGAGCCATAGAATCTGACATGCTTGTCGCGGTTGATATCGCGGATCAATATGTAACAAAAGAACTTGAGCTTTTAAAACAAAAAACAAGGGAAATTTCTACTTCCCTCCAGATGATGAGCGCGTTATACAGCGGTCAAAGCTGGGGAACGCTTCTGGAGAATATTTATCATCAACAGCAGACTAAGTCGAATTTTATAGGGTTTGCAGTTTTTAATCACAATGAATTGCTGGACAGCGCAGGGGCTGTAACAGTTCATTCAGATCTAATTAAAGAACCTTTTATGCAAATCGCTGTAAAAGGCGGAAGCGCAGTTTCTACAACAATGCACTGCCCGGATGATACTCTTGTCATGTATGTTTGTACTCCGATTAATGACAATCTTATTTTAACCGCAATTCTTCCGGGGCTTCATTTCAGCGAGCTTATTTCTCAATTTACTTTTTGGGAATCCGGGCATCTTTTTATTGATGATGGTGACGGATATGTTATTTCGAACTACCGTACAGAATGGGTTAAACAGAGAGTCAATTTTATTGATATGGCAAAAGAAGATAAATCTTACGCTGATTTAGCTGCCATGGTAAAACGTGGAATTGCAAAAGAGCGCGGCACAGGAGTTTACAGCATGAATGGAGTGCAAAGAATGTGCGCCTTCCGCCCTGTTTCAAGTCCGACAGAAGATTGGTTTGTAGGTATCATCGCTCCCTTAAGCGAAAGCTCCCTAAAAAATATTCCGAACACTGTATTTTTATCCGGTATAATTACAATAATTTTAAGCGCGGCAGCAGCAATTATCGCAACGGCTGTTCTTCGCCGCCCTTATGAAGAGGTCGATCGCCTGCGTGAAGCAGCAGAAGCAATGTCTGTCTCAAAATCCGCTTTCCTCGCAACCATGAGCCACGAAATACGCACTCCCATGAACAGTATTATCGGTTTTTCTGAACTTGCGCTGGATAATGAAACAGGTTTAAAAACAAGGGACTATCTTAATAAAATAAAAACCAACGCGCAGTGGCTTCTTCAAATCATTAACGATATTCTTGATATTTCCAAAGTTGAATCCGGAAAAATGGTGCTGGAGAATATTCCATTCGAAATGCATGAATTATTCTCGAGCTGCAGAACGCTGATTATGCCCAAAGCAGTTGAAAAAGGGATAACGCTTTATTTTTATGTTGAACCAAGTATTGGCAGAAGACCGCTGGGTGATCCTACAAGACTAAGGCAAATACTTGTAAATCTATTATCAAACGCTGTTAAATTTACCAACACAGGAATGGTAAAACTTCATGCCGCATTAAAAGAGATGCATGAAAAAACCATAACAATGTATTTCGAGGTCAAGGATTCCGGCATTGGCATGACAAGCGAGCAGATGAANAAAGTATTTGCTCCCTATGTTCAGGCGGAAGCCGATATGACNCGCAAGTACGGCGGCACAGGCCTTGGGCTTTCCATTACAAAAAATATAATCGAGCTTATGGGCGGAACGCTGTCTGCGGAAAGTTCACCAGGAATAGGCAGCAAATTCTGTTTTGAGCTGACATTTGACACAATTGATGTAAAAGACAGCGAATTATTCGATGAAAAGGTTATAATCAACGAAATAGATAAGCCGGCTTTTTCCGGTGAAATTTTATTATGCGAAGACAATACAATGAATCAGCAGGTTATCTGCGAACATCTTGCAAGAGTTGGTTTAAAAACTGTAGTTGCGGAAAACGGAAAAATCGGACTTGATCTTGTAAAAAGCCGGCTTGAAAAATGCGAAAGAATGTTCGACTTAATCTTTATGGATATGCACATGCCTGTAATGGACGGACTTGAAGCCTCCGAAAAAATTATGGATCTTGGCATCGGTGTTCCTGTTGTAGCCATGACAGCAAATATAATGTTCAACGACAGGGAAATTTACAAAAGAAACGGCATGAATGACTGTGTGGGAAAACCATTTACATCCCAGGAACTTTGGCGCTGCCTTATGAAGTATCTTACGCCTGTCAGTACCGTTAAAGAAAGTAAATATTCCCAGATAGAAGCGGATTTTGAATCACAGAAAAATCTGCAGGCGCTTTTTATAAAAACAAATAAAAATATTTATAATGAAATCACCGAAGCCATGGAAGCCGGAGATATTACAAAAGCGCACAGGATTACTCATTCATTAAAAGGAAACGCAGGGCAAATCGGAAAAATAATTCTTCAAAAAGCGGCAGCGGATATTGAATACATGCTAAAGGACGGCAAAAATATGGTAACAGGAGAACAGCTTAAAATATTAAAGACGGAACTGGATATGGTTCTTAACGAATTTGCGCAAAATGCGGATGTTACTCCAAAACCATCGGGCTTCAGGTTCGGATAGTTTTAGAACAGCTTTTGCATAACATTAAACAAGGGATGGAAAGAAAATGGAGATGATGAAAAATTCACTTCTTATTGTTGATGATGAAAACGCTAATTTAAAGATATTAACTTACATTCTGGGCAAGGAGTACACGATATATACCGCGGCAAGCGGCAGAAGCGCAATCGAAAAATCCAGGGAATTTTCGCCCGATCTTATTCTTTTGGATATACTTATGCCGGATATGGACGGGTATCAGACGCTTGCGGAAATTAAAAAAACCGAAGAAATTAAAAAGATTCCTGTTGTTTTTATTACAGGGCTGGACAGCGAAGAAGATGAAGAAAAAGGTTTATCTCTTGACGCCGCCGATTATATAACAAAACCTTTTAGCCCGACGATTGTAAAATTAAGGGTACGCAGTCAAATTCAAATTATTAATCAAATGCGTACTATTGAACGTCTTAGCATGATAGATCAGCTTACAGGTATTCCGAACAGGCGCAGTTTTGATGACAGGCTAAAAATGGAATGGAAGCAGGCAATTAGAGAGCAAAAACCGATAAGCATACTGATGATGGATTTGGATAAATTTAAAAATATTAATGATAATTACGGGCATCTGCAGGGTGATATGGTTTTGCAAACTGTCGCCGGAATTTTCCCGGGCGCATTCAGGCGTCCCGGAGATTTTGCGGCAAGGTGGGGAGGCGAAGAATTTGTCGTTCTTATGCCGAACACGCCGTTTGAAGGAGCGATGGAAGTTGCAGAAAATATACGCAGCAATATAGAGTGCGCCGAAATGCCAAGCATAAGCGATGTAAAAATTAATATAACAATAAGTATTGGCGTTAACTCCATTATACCCGAAAAGGACAGCAGCGTTGACGAATTTATTTCCATGACGGATAAAGCCCTTTACAAAGCAAAAAATAACGGCAGAAATCAAGTAGTCATGGCTGGCAGTGACTAAGTCAGGGTAGTAATAATTAGGTGTTTTTTTAATAGCATGAATTAAAGTACATTAATCTAAGCGCAAGGGCAGAGGCGCAAAGCCCCATCGGCTAAGATGGCTGGAATTTTCGGCTAATAAATTTCAGACCGCTTTGCGGTCTTGAGCATCATTAACTTGGTTAAAACCAGCCATAGACGCCGCCGGGGCTTTGCGCCTCTGCCCTTACGATTGGTTGGAGTGATTCAAATAGCAGCTTTTTTTCTCAAGCTACTATCGCAGCAATAATATGAGCCCCCAGAACTTTTCGCCCTCACCCTTGTGTTTTTTGATAGTGCACAACCAAAGACACAAATGGAATTTTCCGCCTCTGCCCTTGTGTTTTTTTGATGGTACGCAAACCAAAAACGCCGCTGGGGCTTTGCGCCTCTGCCTTTACGATTGGTTGGGTGACAGCTATTATCACAGCTTTTGTGCCCTATATGGAAAAACCATTATAAAACTGTATATAAAAAAGGTACGTCTAAATTAAGCATTTATTTTTATGGTTTATTGACTAAAAAGGGGCAAAATTGTATTATTTTTGAAAAATTTGATTGCTTAATTAAAATGTACGTTTAAATTAAGCAACTAAATAGGAAAAAAAGGAAGGAGAGAATTTATGAAGAATAGGTTTGCGAGGATAGGAATAATTATCTTTTTGGCAATATTCGGGCTTGTGTTCTGGGGTTGTGATGATGGGGGTGGAGGCAGTGATGGTGGTAATGGTGATATTACCGTCACATTTAAC
>JGI24695J34938_10003394_pt1 | contig 11174 bp, 8 predicted proteins | sample TergutCo191P3_FD_34938 | JGI IMG/M metagenome (IMG submission 34938) | reverse complement strand
ACCTGATCTATCCGCGCCTATTCTCATTCCGTCTATCCCGCAAGGCCTGAGTATATGTTCCCGGACATATTCTTCATAAAGCATTCCGGTTACTACTTCAACTATTCTGCCAAGGACATTATAAGCAAAATTTGAATAGAAATATTCTGTACCGGGTAAACTCCTCAGTGAGGTTTCAACGTTTAATCTTGTTACAGGAGAGCTGTATCCGAAGTCTCTATTAAAGCCTGATCTGTGTTCCAAAAGCTGCCTTACAGTTACATCAACAGGTCTCCCGTTAAATGTAGGCATACCGTACGCGTTCCTAAAAATGCCGTCCCTGCCAAAAACATTACCGTCAAGAGACAGCCTTCCTTCCTCATATAATTTTGATATTGCGACAGATGTTATCGGTTTTGACACAGAACCTATCCTCATTCTATGCTGAGGTGTTAATCTTATTGTATTGTTACGGTCTGCAAAACCGACGGCTCCTTCATAAACAAGTCTTTCACGACGGGAAATGGCAAGAGAAATCCCTCCGCGCAATTGATGTCTGTTGTAAAATTCAAGCAGGATTCTGTCGATAGTTCTTTCCATATCGTTTCTATTGCTGCTGCCGACCCATGGCTGTGCCTGCGCCGCAGGCTGTGCCGCGCTTAAGCCTTGAACAGTTACCGTATAACTGCCGCTTCCCCTGTTACCGTGAACTCCAGCGAAGAAAGTTATAACTTCCCCCGCGCGTAAATTACGCGAAAAGCGGAAATTACGGCCTTCCCCGCCGTCATCGTTAATAGTCGCCGCACTTGCCGTGCCGCTCGCTGCCGAAAACGCCACCGGGTCTAACGAACCGTTATTTGTTGATTCAAATGTGTAAGCTCCCGCAGAAGGCGCGGTAAAACTAAACTGCACCCTTTGCCCGTTATTTATATTGACAGTCGCAGGAGAGTTTACCGAAAGCGTTTGCTGCGCCTGCAAATAATTGCTGTTGGAAAACGCCGGCATAAGCATTAATAAAATTGCGATAAAGCCGTATTTTGATTTCATTTAATTCTCCTTTTTTCTCTCTGTCCTCTGTATCACCACAATCTTATCCACCCTCTATTCGCCCCATTCGTAAAGGAAATGCCGAGTACGCCACTCTGATTCGCCCATGTTGCTGCCGCTCCTGCCGATACGATTAAATTAGTATTTGTACCCGCCGGATAATTCGGGACGTTACCGGCAGGGCGGTTCCACGCGATTATTACGGCGTTGTTAGGTGAAGCGGTGTTAAGGTTATGAGTTCCGTTAACAACTGCGGCAATATTCCTGCCTGTTCCTGCCACTACGCCGCCTGATAAGTTGAATGTTCCTCCGGCTCTGCGCACGCCGGTGCCGTTAGGGGCGTTATTGCCAATTATTTCGCCGCCTGACATATTGACGATCGCATTGCTCCACATGGCTATACCGCCGCCGGGGTTAGTAACAGATGTGTTGCCGCTGATGTTGCCTCCGTTAATATTAAATACAGAGTTGCTGCCGGATATGCTTACGCCGCCGCCGCCGAGATTGGCTGTGTTGTCGCTGATTTTACCGTTAGCCAGAGTAAATACGCCTCTTGCGGTGACGCGCACTCCGCCGCCGTCCGCGCCTGTATTGCCTGATATTTCGCCGCCGTTCATTGCGGAAACAGCGGAAGATGTTACAACTACGCCGCCGCCATTTCCGCTCGCGGTATTGCCGTTGATTCTGCCACCGTTTAAATTAAATGTACTGCTGGTTTCCATAGCAACGCCGCCGCCAAAACCGCCCGCATTGTTGCCGCTGATTTCTCCGTGGTTTATATTGAATATACTGCCTGCGCCTGTCACAGAAACGCCGCCTGCATTGCCTGTTGAGGTATTGCCGCTGATTCTGCCGTTAGCCAGAGTAAATACGCCTCTTGCAGTGACGCGCACTCCGCCGCCAATCGCGCTTCTATTGCCTGAGATTTCGCCGCCGTTCATGGTGGAAACAGCGGAAACGGTTACAACTGCGCCGCCGCCGTTGCCGCTCGCAGTATTGCCGCTGATCATGCCGCCTGACATAATGAATACAGCGCCGCTGCCGGTAGCATACACGCCGCCGCCATGCTGCTGAGAGTTGTTGCCGCTTATCACTCCGCCTGACATTGTGAACGTGCCGCCGGTATTTACAAACACGCCTCCGCCGTTACGGGAGACGCTGTTGCCGCTTATCGTACCGCCTGACATGATGAATCTTCCTCCTCCCAATACGATTACCGCGCCGCCGTCAGCGTTAGCTGTCATGTTAATATTGTTGCGCAAAACAACGCCAGCGTTCATGGTGAATGTACCGCCGCCGTTCACGCGCACAATCGTTCCGCCTCCGCCTGTCTCGTCCTCCGGATCGTCTGTGTTTGCCGCGCCGGCGCTCTCGATATCCTCGCCATACAAATTATCATTGTCATTGCCGTCAAAATAAGCAGTATCTATAAAATTACTGCCGCCGCCGTCTATGATGATATTTTCCAGAACGAGCGCAGCCCCGTCAGAAACCGTTATAAGGCTGCCTGACGTACCGCGCGTTAGGGTTACAGGTCTTGAAGGATTAGCGCTGCGAATGGTTATCCTCGCGCCGGGTGTCGCGGGCCTTGGAATATTTATAGTTGTGCTCAGCGTAATATTTTGATCAAGTTCAATAACTACGTTTCCCCTGCCGCTCGTGTAAGGCCATAGCTGCCAAAGCAGTCTGTTAACCGGGGTTGAAGGCATATCGCCTATCCTGAAAGTCATAACCGCACCGGCATCGCTTATTCCGGTAATATTTATATTTGCCGGCGTTCCGTCATGCCAGCGGGCTGCCGGGGCACCTGTGCCGCTAAACTGAGTTGCGACGCCGTTTCGGAAAAGATCCGCGTCTCCTATAGTACTGTTTATTCCGTCAGCGTGTACGAGTTCTACACGCGAGAAACCGCCGCCGCCTACTCCTGACCTGCCCGCATTCATATCGATATGCCATATCAAAAGCCCGCTGTCATCGCGTCCTCTAATCCCCTGAGGTCTGCTGCCGGCATTTTGCGCTTCAATATAAAACGCTTCCCTTTCATTTCTCCTGAATATGAAAGCCTGATGACTGTTTGCTTCCAGAGTAAGCAAAGTTCCGGGAGGCGCGTTGGTTATATCAACAGGTTCTATCCAGCCTGCAGTATGCCTGTAATAAGGGTTGGGTTTCCAGCCGCTTTCCATAAGACAGCGCCCGTCCGCGGATACTCCGGGATGACCCCACCTCATCAATGCGTGACCGATTTCGTGCGCGAGTACTCCAAAACTGATAGGAGGAATCGAATTCTGGTTGGTGTTCATTCTGGTCCGCGAAAGGCCGGCTCCGGCAGTACTGGCAAAACCGCCTGAAACGAGCATAGTGATTAAAACCGGATTGCCCCGGCTGTCAAGAGTAACGCCGCTCATATCAAAATTCATGGTATCGAATATTTTTTTTGTCTCCCTCCATAAACCGTGGAGACCGCCGAAATCTCCGCCGCTTTGCGCGCGTGTAAACGGCAGTGTAACGACCGGCGCCACTACATGGTTAAGCTCAAGATGCCCGTTGGAAAAATGCTTATAATAGTCATAAATGGACATGGGAACATTACCGCCCCTCATGCCGCCCACACGGTTGAAAAGTTCATCTACCTGCTGCCTTGTGTGCACAGTCCTTTGATCCTGATACTCCACAATGATCGCCAGCCCCGTGATCCTTCCGGTTCTTGCTACCTGGGCGTAAGCATTGGAAAACGTCAATACGCACATTACAAAAATCGTAACAACTGTTTTTATTTTCATTCCTCATTCCTTTCTATACAATGATTGCTTATTTGCTCTCTGCTCTTTTTCATGCTATATTTAACCTATGGATGTTAACGAGGTAATGTATAATCCAATTGATAATGACAATATCAATATTTTTCATGCGATGAAAGTTCGTAAAAGCACTATTAAAATACTTGGTCTTTAGGAGGAAAAAATGCCCAGAATGACAGAAGAAGAAGCGTGGGCTCTTAGCGATCATTTTACCAATAATGAATACACCCTTGGCCCTGAAGGCAGCGATTGGCTTAGCCAGCGTGAAATGCGTTCTTTGGGTTTTTCCAACTTGACCATCAACTATCTTACGACCAAAGCCAATGCCCTGCATAAAAGCCCTGCACAGATCGTTGAGGAAATGGTGCGCAAAGAACTCGCTGCAGCTATTTAATTGCTCCTTCCTCATCCTAATTTCTCACTTTTCTTTCCTTCACTGTTCGCCAGGAGCGGGAAAGTTGGTAGGTTTTCCCCAAATTGTGAGTAAATAGTTTCGCACTGTGAGTGCTAAAGCAAAAAAGGGGGTAATTTGACAAGTTTCTTCTATAGAGAGGTATAAATGGAGAGAGGGAACTTGAATTTATAAGCCGTTTTGGGTTAAAACACCGTATTTTGCTCATTTGTTTATTTTTCCTGTCTTATGTAAAATATACCTGCCTAAAATGAAAATGTCCATGTCTTTGACAATATTTGAAAAAAAATACAAAAGAGTTTTTTAGGCTATTTTATGAGTATCAGGAACCGTTTAAAAGAATTAAACAAACACCTATGGGATAATTATTCGAGGCTTTTCCGAAACTAACCGAGTTTTGGAAAAGGCTCATTCAAGTTAACTTTTCAAAATAATTAACAAAATTTAATCCTGAAAAATGTTGATCTTGCGTCCACAAAGTACAGCTATATTTTAGATTTGTTGCGTAAATAATACTGTCAGCTATCGGCAGCTTATATTTTATACTTATTCTGGCAGCAGACAATGATAATTCTTCAGTTAAATCAATAACTTTGCCTTGTTTCATATGTCCAACCGCGAGAAGAGCGTCGTCTTCATTTCGTTCAAGTAATAATTTTTTAAATACTTCATAAAGCGTAATTACAGGAACTATCAATTCTCTTGTATTCTCAACTATGTCAGAAACAATATCCCCTGCTTTAGTGCCAGCAAAATATTCCAGCCAAAATGATGAATCAATAATATTCATATTCTGTCATTTTCTCGTATAATATTCGTATTTATTCCTTGAAATATACCTTTCATTTTTTTAATTGGTTTTAATGGGATTAATTCGATTCTATTATTATAAGAAATGAACTCAAAAGTATCACCCGTTTCTAAACCATACATCTCGCTTATATCCTGAGGGAAATCCAATTGGTTATTTTTTGATAATGTAACTGTATTCATAAAATATCTTAGTTCTCATTTTATGATAATTAACAAATAATGTCAAATTAAAGAATTAAACAAACACCATCCCAAAAAAAAATGGGCAATGGAAAAACCCATTGCCCACTTGAGGTTGTTTCAAAACTTCAGTCTTGGAACAATCTAACTTTGCCTTACGGTGTCGGCATCGATACGATTTCTCCGGTCTTATTCCATAACGCGCCGATAGTACCGCCATTATAGGTGACTGATGATGGTTGTAAATCTACATTGCGGCAGCCAGTTTTTCCCTAACCATTTCGTTAATAATCTGATCGGGTGTTTTATGGTCTGACAAAGCCTTTGTAATTAAGTAATCGGCGGAAAGGTCGTCAATAGCTATCAACTTAAAAGATTTCTTCGCAAAACCGCCATTCTTACTTGGATCTACTCTGGGCGGATTTTTTGTATAGTATTCATCCAAAGCGTCAGCTTCTTCATCGGTCATTGTTTTCATACCTTCCTCCTATCGGTTTAATAAATTAATAAAAATGCTCCGGCACGGCATTGCATGAAAAACGTGAATCTTCCCGTCATCCAACTCATTATACATTATTTCAAGCGGATTTCCTTTTCTGCTAAAACCGATAAGGAGACGCTTTTCCTCATCATCTTCATCGGGAAGGTCATACACAGCAGTAGTAAAAGCCCACTTGATATCCGCTTCAGTAACATCATGTTTAAAAGCAGACGGTCTGCAAACAATATCCGGCAACATGATTAAGTATATGCTATACGGTTTTAATCTGCAACTCGGCATCACGAAGAGGAAGCGTTTAAGCGTTTCGGCTGTTACATATTTTGCATGGCTTTTCTTGAGTTTTCTACCATTTGACTGGCTTCTCTTTTTACGCCTTCGGTAAGTTCGCTTAAGCGTCCCATTGCCTGCAATACCTGTTTGCTTCCCTGTCCCTGTTCGTCCATGGCGTTCAGAACGCTTTTGTCCTGTTCCGCAACAGTTTTTACGCCTTCGTCAATCGCATCGAATTTTTTTAATACGTCCCCGGTGGATTTGGTTATCGTGTCAATGGACGACTTAATTTTCTTTAATGCCGCGCTGATGGTCTTGGACTGCGCAGAGGAAGATTCGGCAAGTTTGCGTATCTCATCGGCAACAACGGCAAAGCCTCTGCCTGCTTCTCCGGCATGGGCAGCTTCAATCGCCGCGTTCATCGACAGAAGGTTGGTTTGGGCGGCGATGTTTTGCATAACGGAGTTGATTTCCAAAAGGGATTCCGACTCGCGGGTAATTTCCTGAATGTCCGCGGCAATGCCGTTAATGCCCGCATGTCCTATCTCTGACGCTTCCTGCAATTCTTTTACATTCTCCGTGTTTTTATGCAGCGAGTTGCTGACGGAATGAATGTTGGCTATCATTTCTTCGATAGCCGCCGATGATTGCGTAACCGCGGCGGATTGTTCCGACACATGCGCGTTTAACTGCTCCGACATGGTTTGAATACTCTGCTGTATAAGAAGTTCCTTTTCCCTGTTTTTGTAATATTCGCGCAAGTCGCGGGTGTAGCAGATAACAACAGGTTTGCCGCCGATTGTTACCCTGGTTGCGGTTTCTTCGACCGGAACCGGCTCGCCCTTGCTGTTTTGGTAGGTGTATTCATACCGGTGGCTGCCTATATCAAAAGCGGTCTTGATCAACTCGCAGGATTTTTGCATTGAATCTGTGCCGTCCGGCTGCCGCGGCGGAACAAAACGTTCAAAATTTTCAAGGTATGTCTGCCTGTTGGTTTCAAACATTTTTTCTACTTCTTTGTTGACATCAAGGGTGTTGTATTTTTCGTCAAAAATGGCGCAAATCATCGGCGCTAAATCGAGTATTGCCTGCTGCCTCTCCTGAACTTCGCTCAGTTGTTTGGTTTTTTCATCCGATTCCGCAAGATGCTGTTTGGTTGTTTCTTCAATTTTAATTCTCAGATCTGATTCTTTCTCTATCATAGAATAAAAAAGATTGAGCCTGCGCTTGCTTGCAAGACCGGTGGTGGTACTCGTTATTAAAATGCCGATTATCCTGAAAACCTCGTAATAAATGGGGAACGCTACATCATACTGCTCTCCGTCAAGCATAAATGTATGGGGTATATCCAGAACATCCTTGTTTACGATAACAAGTATTATATAGGTAAATGACGCATAATAGCCCGACCAGTACGCGCAGCGGGAGTCGTACCTGAACGCTCCGGCTCCTATCAATATCATATAAAATAACGCTCTGAAAGAAAGAAACGGGAGAGGCGGCGACAACTGCGGATAGGTGCAGCCGACCCAGATGATCGCGGTAATAAGTGTCATGTCGATAAACGAACAGATGTATTTAAATTTTTCCGGAAGTATTTTTGTTCTGCGGACGTATATGAACAGATAGATTGCATAGAACAGTAAAAGGCTGGTAATTACATGTGCCCGCCAGGGAATCCAGTCAGCGCCGCCTATGGATCTGATAATGGCTACGCCTGATGTGCTTGCCGTAAAGATAATACCCATTATTAAGCGGATATTGCTGATGAGCTTTTCACCGCCATGTTCGTCGTTCCTGATTCGTTCGTTAATTTCTTCGATTGTCATTTTATCGCTATCTCCATCTCATTGTATCTTTTTACATGCATATTTTCAAGGAGATATTAACATTTTTCATTATAACAAAAAAAATGCAAAAAGCGTTTTTGTTTTCCCCATCCCAATAAAAAAAAGTGGGCAATGGAAAAACCCATTGCCCACTTTAATTTTTTCCGTTCAGTTTACTTACGGATTCTTCCTGTCTTCCAGTTCGCCGATAGCTTCGGCAGGGGCTGTTATGTTGATTGTACCCGCACCAGCTAAAATACCCACGTCTGCTGCAGTGGAGGTATTTCTGAAATTGCCGGTAATGGTTCCGCCAGTCATGGTAAAGTTAGCTTCACCAAGAATAATTACGCCGCCGGCATGGATGCTAGCTGCAACGGGATTGGAGGTACCGGTGAGAATATTGTCGGTAATGGTTCCGCCGTTCATGATAAAAGTAGAATTGGCGCCGGACACACGTACAGCGGCAGTCATACTGCTGGTAGCACTACCAGTGTGTCTGTTCCCGCTGATTTCTCCGCCATTCATAGTGAAAGTACCTTCGGTTATCGACACCACGTTAATAGTAGCGGTAGAAGCAGAATATCCGGTGATTTTCGAGCCGGTTTTCATTGTAAATGCGCTTCCTGAGGCCAACGATATAAGGTTACTTCCGGTATTACCGTCAAAAGCTCTGACAGTTATGTTTTCTCCCAGCGTGAGCGCAAAGCCGTTTGTAAGAGTGAAGATGCTGCCGGCTGTCGTTCGGCCTATGGTACGTTCGCCGCCCAAGCCGATAATAGTCAGATTGCGGTTTGCCCTGTTCAGAGAAGAACCTGTCGTGGTAACGTCCCGATCTATTATCAGGGTATATACGCCGTCAGGGTTACTGCTGTTGGTAATATAGTTCACGGCGCTGCTTAGGTCATTTGACGAAACATTACCAATACGGACATCGCTGGGTAAAATCGGCGCCGCTTTGAAGTACAGTCCGGGTCGGATGATTGGGGTGGTTATCGCCGCAGGTGGTGTAACCTGAACAGGAGTGTGCTGGGATACAGTAGAACCGATTCCAATCCGTCCGTTGTCATTCACGCCCCAGCCCCAGATTGTACCGTCCGCTTTGATTGCAAGGGTGTGCATCGACTGCGAAGAAATGGTTACCCAAGTGTCCGTTCCTATTCGAGTGGGTGTGGTGGTGTTGGTTTGTTCTTCGATAGGGATACTAAGACCGGTTCTGCCGCCCCTATTAGATCCCCATGACCAGATTGTTCCGTCTGTTTTCATCGCTACGGTGAAACCCCAAATTTCCTGCGAAGCCATTCCGGTGTCATTCGATCCGGCGGTTACGTATTCCCAGTCAGTGTCTGACCCTACCTGGCGAGGTGTGCTGGCTGCATTAGCGGGCATGATCTGGAACCGGTTATTTCGTCCCCAACCCCACAGCGTTCCGTTCGTCTTGACAGCCATAATATGGCTGCCACTTGCGGATACTTGTTTCCAGTCATTATCAGTTCCAATCCTGACGGGAGCGGAGCGGTTTGTATTTGTACCGTCTCCAATATCATTTAATGTATTGTTATGTCCCCATGCCCACAGCGATCCGTCTGTCTTTATCGCCAGGCTGTAGGAAGCGTTTACGGTAATGGACGCCCAGTCATTAGCATTCCCTATCCGTTGGGGGGTGAGGACGGTTTGGTTAAAATCTGAAATATTTTGCCCGAGTTTTCCGGAGCTATTATGTCCCCATGACCACAATGACCTGTCCGCCTTGATCGCCACGCTGTGTTCGCTGCCCGCCGCCACCATTCTCCAATCAGTGTCCGTCCCTACCTGCGTCGGCACGAGGGTTTGACCGTCCGCTGTCCCGAGACCGGTACGACCATGGGCATTGTTTCCCCATGCCCACAGCGAGCCGTCCGCTTTTAAGGCTAAAGTATGTCCGTTCATCCCACTCTGGAAGTTGGAACTAAACGCCACGTACGCCCAGTCGGTATCAAACCCTATTTGTTCGGGTACATATTGGTCGGTGGTTGAATTGGGAGTTATATTGCCTTTGCCAAGCTGACCGCTCGCATTAGCTCCCCATGTATAAAGCACGCCGTTCACGATGGCGGCGCTGTGCGCTCCGCCTGCTACAGCAAATAGCTCTGCAGCCTGCAAGGCAGGTATCGGAAGGTTTGACGCGTCTCCAATCACTATAGAAAAAGCCTTTGTGTCCTCTCCTACATTGTTTGTCACTTTTATAGTAATGTTAGATGTGCCAGTGGCGGTTGGTGTACCGGATATTGTATTACCCGTAAGGCTCAAACCAGCCGGTAATGTTCCGCTGGCAATACTCCAGGTATAGGGCACATCACCTGTCGCTGCAAGGCTTTGGCTGTACGCATGTGAAACAACGCCGCTATTCAATGCCGTAGTGGTTATGGTTGGAGCTACGCCGCCGGTGATTGTTACAGTTTCTCTGGTAAATGTAGCCGGACCCCATGTCAATGTATTATCGTTATCGGATAATGAAATTGCGCCCGTAGAATCCCCGTAATACCCGCTGCCGAGTAAGGTCAAAGTAGTTCCGCTTACCGTCCATGTGCCGTATCCATCGGGAAGCCAGTCAGTTGAACTGTCTTCGATCGCTAAATAGGTTCCGTTCGACCTCAGCACAAACCCATCCTTGCTGCCCGCAATAGCTTCGTCAATCCATGCTTCGTTAGCCGCATTTACAAGACGGGCGCTGTTAATACTAACTGCAATGGAAAGTTCCTTTGTGTCGTCTCCTGCGATGTTAGCCGCTTTAACAGTAAATGTTTGTGTGCCAGTTGCGGTTGGTGTTCCCGATATTATGCCGGTTTCAGCCGCAAGGGCTAAACCTGCCGGTAAATCCCCGCTTTCGATGCTCCATGTAATAGGTGTGTCGCCTGTTGCCGCAAGTGTGGCTGTGTACGCTGTTCCTTCCGTGCCGCCCGGCAAAGTAGTCGTTATAATGGCTGGCGGTATAGGTGCGGGGTCTTCGCAAGCAATCACTGAGAGTCCGATTATCGCAGCAAGTGCAATAATCCCGATAACCTTAAACGTGTTTTTCATAAAAAACACTCCTTTTTGTTTGTGTTACCTGTCCTTTAGGCAGATAATCACCGGCTTCTTATGAAGCCTTAAATTTATCCATCCTCAAGGATGGGTTTTTCCCCATATTGTGAGTAAATAGTTTCGCCCTGTGAGTGCGGGAGTAAAAAAGGGGGTAATTTGACAAGTTTCTTCTATAATGGAGAGAGAGAGAGAGAGAGAGAGAGAGAGAGAGAGAGAGAATTTGAATTCATCTGCTGTTTTGTGTTAAAACGCCGTATTTTGCTCATTTGTCCATTTTTCATGTC
>JGI24695J34938_10003391_pt1 | contig 11180 bp, 9 predicted proteins | sample TergutCo191P3_FD_34938 | JGI IMG/M metagenome (IMG submission 34938) | reverse complement strand
GGCAACTCTACAGTATATTTGTGCGTATATCCTTTAAGGATATCATTCAACTGCTCGAGTGTAATTTCACCTTCTTCATATTTTTTTGTATAAAGCTCTATCCTATTATTTTCAACCTGCTCCTTTAAACTAGGGGGCATTTGCCCACTATCAGAGCACCATAATATACCTTTTCCATTTAAACAATACATGTACGATTTTTCTGTTAATATACCAAATTTCCCGTTAATCGCAACTTTCTCATTATAATCCTGCCATTTATCAAACTCAATTTTAGGGTTACATTTCTTATCTATACTTCCTATGCAACCTGAATAAAAAACCGGTTTAAACATAATATCTTCATAATCGCATTCAACTGCTCCTTGCATTCCTGAATAAATGATCAAAGGAGGCTTAGAGCTATTTGTATTCATGTAATTAGGGAGCCGTAAATAATATGGAAGTTCTGAACTTGATGATGAATTCTCATTAACTTCTTTTTTTATTAGATACGCACCGTTCGTTTTATTCATTGCCATATCGCACATAACCCTGGCTCCTACTACTACTGCGCTTGTAGGAATTGGATTCCCTGTTAAAAGAGAAATTCTTATCTTTTCTCCGGATTCTAATAAATACCTTTGAGGTGAGATTGTTACTTGCACTCCTTGCGGAGTATAAGTATAAAATATATTCCATGCACTTGTTGTTACTGTCATGNCTCCAAACATTGTTTGGGGCGCCAAATTATTTACCCATTTGTCAACTACATTTCTATTTACTTCTGACATAAATCCATCCTCTCAAAAACTCATACCTCATTTAGATGTCTTTAGGCAAAGGATAACCGCCATTTAAAGTATAAGCACTCATATTTGATAAAGCTTGAGGAAAAGTCACTTCATCGGCCGTTTTACCAGTCAGAATCTCACTAAGTGCATACGTCCCTGTACCAGTCGCTACTTGAGGAATTGCCGAGTTAAAACATGTGCTAGCCATAACTTTATCATCAAATCCCGGTGATGCGACAGACGGAATTGCGCCTAATGCGGCATAAGAAGATAGCCAATTACTTGGTGATTCACTTCTGTGACTATCTTTTTTAGGAGCACCATTACTTGTTGGTATTTTTTTTAAACCGTTTGGTGCATAAATATTAAAGTCACGACAGATCTCAATATTGGAAGCGTTTGTCCGTAACGTAATGTTTAGAGGGGATGTAACAGCCAATTCACTACCGCTAATGTATATATCACCCTTAGCTTCTATGTTTATATTATTATTATCAGCAATTAGTATTCCGTCTGCATCAGTTAAGTTTATGCGAGATGATGAGTCTTTCGTTTCCAATACTAACTTATCAGGATATAATCCCATTTTTTTATTATACTTTGTTGTCAACTCACGATGCTGTTCGCTTAAGAAAGGACCACCATCGCGAAGTAAACAAACCGCTATACCATTATTCTCTTTATGTTCCGGAAATGCTAATACTACCTTTGAACCTACTTCCGGCATTATATAGCATAGATTTCCGATCTCCGGAACCCATTGCCACGCATATAAAGCTTCGCATGGGTCAATATCTATTTTTACATAAACAGTTTCATTCTCTACCTTATCAATTATTCCATTAAGACTTACCAGCGCATTATTATATCTCTTTTTCCTATAATAAAGACCGTTTGACGCTGCTATTTCTTTAACAGAAAGCATTCCCTTTTCCCACATGGTAATCCGCTTTATTATTACATGCGGAATATTTCTATACCGGATATAATCTCTTATTTCCCAATCGGTATTTTGATGGCATAATTCTATATAGCTATATTCATTTCGAGGTTTACCGGCTTCATAACCGCCTTCGGTAAAATAGGTATCGCTAAAACCGGATTCTATAACAAGAGCCTCCGTCAAATTGTGTTCAATGCGCGGAGAGATACCAAAACCAACTCCCGGTATCTCACCGGCTACATCCGCATATATCACTGTATTAAAGTGACTAGCTAATCGTAATAAAAATTGCCAATCTGTTTCTTCATATTGAATAATGGGAGCGCCTATCTTTTTACCGGATTCCTCATGCCATAAAAGATTAACATTTGATCCAAGTACTTCATTTACTAAAGCATCGTATGTAAACGAAATGTTTTGAAATACTCTGTTTTTCTTTTCTTTATCAAGTGAAATGCTAAGAGAAGCTACATATATAGTAGCTTTGAAAACATTTCCGTTCTTTTCAATACTGCTTTTTTCAATACTTCCATAAAAAAGTACCACTAGATTATTACCGGCATTATCAACTACTTTGACAAATTCACCTTCAAGTGGCAGAAAAATGTAATCGCTTCCTGCTTCTTCTGATAAGTAAACAGTCATTACAAGTCGGCCGTGTTCATTAATTCCCTGCGTGATTTTCATTTCAAGTAAGAATTCAATCGGAAAAGGAGCTGTTATTGTTAGCCTATCAATTTTATAAGTATTTTCTTTCATCCCAAAACCTCCTTGTCATGCTTTGCATGATTTAAATAATCTAAGATTATTATTCCCTGCACAATCAACAGGGGTTAAGCCGATTCCTACCATTCCCCTGCGTAGTAAGCTCTCAACCAAATCAAGTCGAATTAGTATATATTTTTTTGAATTTACACCACCGATTCGTAGCAATGCTTTCTCTTTGATTAATTCCATATCTATAACCGCATACTCAATTATACTTTTATCAAGATTAAAACAACTTTTGTCAGTCAGACATTCTATTTCTTCAAGTAATGGAATATGGTATTGTTCACTCATATTATCATTACAAAGAAATACCGGATGAAACCGATAAAATGGTTCATACATTTTAATTACTTTCATAGCATTATTCCTTACTAACAGATAAGGGGAGCATATGATGATATCGGTAAAAATCACACCCTTTTCTTCTGTAACCAAAAACCGCATCCGCTCAGGAAGTAAATCCCCTTTTTTTCCAGTAATGCTTTTGGAATTAAGAATGTTATTAGGGTTACTAATAGTCGGTGCTTTATAGTTAGGGTCAACATTAAGTAAAAAGTAATCCATATATATGCCCTCGTTTATATCTTTCCTAAAAAACATATCTCACCCATCTCCTCACCAAAATAGACGGAAACCTCTCCATCAGCACCAATATCAGTAATCATATGTCTAAAAATGCTTTCACTTACCTTATATACTTTTTCCATATATATACGCCTAATCGATTCAATTTCGGAAGCTTCGATATGGGTAAACTTTATTTGTAACTGTTCGATAAATTTCTCCATATCCTTGTCCGCTTCTTTAAAAACATTCTGCATTTCAAATGGATAATATGGCGGATATTGCTCGACAAATGCTTCCTCTTCATAAGCGGCGATTTTAAATAAATGGCTTCCCGTAACAATACTGCTTCTTAGCCACGAAATTACCAACCGCCCGTTATTTATATCTTTAATCATATCCTTAAGTGTAAATAAGATTTCTTCCAAATTCATAGATGAATAGTCATATTCGTTCCATTTATCAATTGCTGAATCCATCTCATTTTCAATAAAAGAAAGCATTTCCGGTATCCGTTCCATTTTTATACCCATGTCCGCCATCGGCGGATTCAAATTCAATAGTTGAAAAAGCTTTTCTTTCGACCTTACCTCTTTAGTTCATGTTGATTTTGCCGCCGGTAAAATCAATTCCGTCATTCATCAAAATTTTAGCTGCTCCTTGAATAATGGATAAATCATCCGCTGCATTAATACCAATGTTTCCGCTTTTACTATTAATTGTAAGGTTTCCTGTAGCATCAATCGTAATGTTTTTATTACTTTTGATAGCAATACCATTTCTATCAGATAATTCAACCGATAAACCGGCATTATTACTGAATATCAGCTTGTCCGTAGTAAGTAATACTTCTTTCCCTTGCTTATTCTTAAAAGATTTTTGTTCAGGGTTCACCCGCCCGCCTTTTGCTTCTAAGTGAACGCTACTCGCCACATAGGCTTTCGTTTCGTCAGCATCCGGAAAAATAAGACGGACTGTATCCCCGATTTCTGGCATACAATACCAACCCGTACCATCCGGAGTTGAATATACAGTTGCATAAGAAAACCATCTTACTCCACACGCTTTATTCTCATCATCATGAATATTTACTTGAACTTTATCTTTTTTAACACCGGTTACCGTTGCCTTTAGGGAAATCCCACTTATTTGTTGGTTTTTGCTCCCTAAATCAGAAAAAGATGTCCTTAACTTTGATAAATAGTAGAGGCTCACTAGCTCACTACCTTCCAGATAGCTTTCAACTTTGCAAACCATCAGCTCTCTATTTTGCCACATGACATTTTTCCCTAATTGATAGATATCCCGTGATACTGCTTTAACAATACCGGCTTCAGTTAGCATGATATCGTTATTGTCGTTTGATTTAACTGTAGTATAGCTATCCGACTTAAGTTCATCTCCGGCCTTATTTTCTTTTATTCCCATGTAAAACTTTTTGCCGAATACATTAAATGCCGGTAAAAGCGGCATATGTAGCCGTCTGGCAATACGCATGGCAAATTGCCAAGAAGTTTCCTGATACTGCATAACTAATCCACCAGCTTTTTCACCAGTTTTATCTTGCATCATAACTTCCCCGTTTTCACTTTTTAAAGATGTTTCGAGCATAGACTTATAAGTAAGAGCTTCATCCTGAAAAGAGAGGGTGTGAGGAATCCTGTCAAGTAAGAAACTACCGGTCATCGCTTCAATCGTCATGGTGTGAACTTGCGCCTGAGTTTTTATTGATAATTTGGTCAGCACCCCACAAAAAAATGTTTCTTCATTTTCATTAGATACTTTTACGCTAATCCACGTTTCGTTCATCGCAAGCTGTTCATATTCGCTAACCTTATCCGCTTGAATCCGCCCGGAAGCCGTTATTCTTCCATGCTCATTTAATCCTTTAGTTGAAGTGAATTCTAAAACACCCATAAACTCAAAAGGTTCAATCCTTATTTCAATAGCCTTCATTTAGAACACCTTCCTTTCTTTTTCCTCGATACTTTCCCATATTTTTATTACTACTGGTTTCCAATCATCCCACTCATGATATGAGCAATTAAAACTTGCATGAAGAAGTGTATTATTAAGACGCATAAACATCATCATATTCCCTGCATCACCGTCAAACGCATGGCTGCGAAAATCAAAGCGATATCCTCTTAGTTCTTCCATTTTTTCGTTTGCCGTAAATATGTAACCTGGATTCTGCCTCTTGATAGCTTCCATTGCATCTTGTCCAGTCGCTTTTACATCAGCATCGTCTATCACTGGTAAAAAATTAAACTTTATATCAACGCTTAATTCTTCGTCAGTAAATATAAACCTAGGACGAAATGCAGACGGGTATCTGGCGATAGCGAAGTTATCCGGCATTGGAAAAAACTCTACCGGAAGCATGACAGAAAACAGTTCACTGATGTCCTGTCTTTCAAACATCAATACTTTACCATTAACATACATCCCCTCACTTAAACTCGCATGAGCCATTTTTCTCTTTTCTTCCCTTAACTTAATAATCTTTTGATCGATTAGTACACCTTCCATCTCTTCCTCCTTATTGTGAAAATGACACTATTTAAAATCTAATTTCAAACCAATTACATTAACATAACACCTTTTCGTTCTGTCGTAACTGCTGTTATTTCCCTGTTTTGTCGTTCCTGCTTTTCCAACACCTTTAATAATCCCTGATACATTTCATAGCCATCAAATAGCGGGATTCCGCTTGCAGTTTGCTTTTCACCGTAGTAAGGCTTTATCCCCTCCAGACGAGCATCTATATATTCCCTGATACAGTTAGCCGAAACTATTCCGTCGTTTGCCAACACCTTCATCGCAAAACTTACATCGTAAACATTTACTGCACCACTACCAATGGTTTCTTTGGCATATGCCATTAAAACAGCCGGGTGCAGGGTGCTTTTCCCCCGCGATGCGTAAGGAGTATAAAGTAGATTGACTGTGTCATATTCCGTACTATGGTCATGGAAATTCTCCTGTCGATATCTAAGTCGTGAGCCATCTTGTAACCGGAAACGGCACAGTTCCATTTCGGAGGAACTGTCAGGGATAATCTCGTCAAAAATTATCTCTGCATTTCCAATTATTTTCCCGCTTTCTATAATTTCTTTAAGGAACTTAACTTTCACATATCTAACCTTACCATTAGCCGGGCAATCAACGGTATATATATCTTCCATGAAATAAAGATTACCGCCATGATTAATAATTCCCGGATGAATAGTCAGTTTTTCTTTTTCCCATGTAATCTCACAGCCACATAGTATTCCCTCGCCATAACCAGAATAGAAGAGCGTAAGGTAGTTTTTCGGGTAATCTCTTAATTGTTCAAGCATTTCTATCCGCAGTACTTTTTTCTTTTCAAATAGTGGATATTCGTAACGAAACATCATTCACCGCCTTTTCAAAATAAACCAATCTCATCAATCGTCATCGTTCCATCAATACCCAAAATCCCGAAATGATTTTCATAATAAACTTCGACTGTGTAACCAATTGCAACAAACATCTTGATAATGAAATCCATTTTCTTCTCAATCACCGCTTTACTATTTTGCCCTATATAAACTAATATTTCTGAGCACTTAACCTGGCTATGATAGACAATGACGTCCGGAAAAAGTGACCGAATGATATCAGTAAATAAATCAAGTGAGCTTCCGGCTTCATATTGCCTTAGTAAGCCGGACAGTAGAACTTCCTGTTCTTCCCGGTTAAACAGACTAAACGCTTCTAAAGCCTGCTCACCGAAAAACTCTTGCATGAAGTCATGACGTAATAGCTTTTTATGGTATTCTTCCTTCGTCATTCCCGACAAACAGTCGCTTTGCCCTAGCATATGAAAAATTAAATTCGTCAAACTTTCCCTGAGTTCAGGAAAGTCCGTCATATCAGGGTGGTAAAATTCCTTAAATATACTATGGAAGCGGTAAAAAGGGTTTATTTCTACCACGGTCTTTTCATCCAAATAATTTTGATTTATATAAGTATTCGCCACTTCCATATATGGGCTATAGCAATTAGCTACGATAAAGCGAATATCTTTTTCGGTTAGCTTTTGCTCTTTGCTTTTAACTAATACTTCCCACAAGTAATTCATAAAAGGATTCCCCCGCACTGATACTCTGGGTAGAGCTTTTGTACTTCCGAAGTGATAAAACTAGCCAAGTCACGGTTTAACCACGGTTCTTTATCCGTCCCCTTAAACATTAGAATTAATTGCCTGTTCCCCTCGCGGTCACGGATTTCATCCTCAAGGAAAAAATTCATGGCGTATGTTTCCGATAGATAAGCATTTTCTGCATCACCATCTTGTAAAACGCAGTCCTCATAGATTATATATTCATCAAGGCTAAAACCACGGATAAAGCGTTCCAGTTCACCTTTCGTCTTGACCGTTTGCCCGCTTTTTCGTAAAAATCGCTCGGCAAACTCATCTTTTCGGATATTTTCCATCACCGGATAGCTTAACCTGTCAACTTTATTTATTCGGTTATCTTCCCTGCGGATGATGTATATATCCCAAAGTTTAGATTTTGAAACCTTTCCTGTCACCCGTAAAGACTCACCGGAAACTGTTACTTTTTTAATACCCGAACCTTCCTCGACAAGATAAGCGTGTTCCGTGCCATAATCCCCGATGGGAATGACATGCTCATAATTTTCGTAGTCACCACAAGCAATCGGAAAACCGGCACTCTTAAGCTCTAAATGCTGTATATTCCAAAGCGGTACTAAGTCGTTAAAAACTAAATGGTTATATTCCCCAAAATCCATAAGTAAATCCGTAATATATTGATTATCTGGTATTTGCGATGGGAGAGATTCAATCATAACATCAGCCATCTTATATAGGTAAGGTGCATTAATCGTCTGCCACGGGATTCCGTTTCGCATAAATAGATGGTATAGCTGTTCTATTTTATTAAGGTAACGATTCGCTTTTACCAGTCTTATCGGAATAGGATAATCTCGTTCAGCTTTCAGGATACCCCTAAACGTTTCTTTACTAAGAATATCCTGCATTTGAATGTAATCGCATTTAATAAATACCGAAGCCATTCTAAACGTACCATTTTCTTTAAGAACATTTCTTATTTCTCCGGCGGTATTAATCGGAGCAGTAATATCATCTTCAAACATAGCTGACATGACATTATGGGAATTATCATAATATGAACGCTCAACCAATCCGGTCAGGACTTCATAGCGGCTCACTTCATAAGAAAGCTCGTCCATAACACGGCGCTCTAAATCCCAGTACATCCGCTCATTGGTTTCATAAAGGGACATAAACACCCCCTCAATTAACTTCTTAAACATCACCCGTTCTTCTAAGTTAGAGATTAAGCGGATTTCATCCTGTATCATTTGTTTTATTTCGTCCATGCTAACCTCCATGCCTGCGCAACTTATTATTTTCTTCCGTCAAAGAAATTCTCTTCCCATGTATCGTCCTCAAAATCAAAAAACTGCTCTTTTCCCTTATACAAACACTCTTTATCTCTAAGCACCGGTAAGACGATAAACCCCCATCGCTTCCTATCCGCCCACACAAAGTATTTGATTTCGCCCTCGGCGATAACATCAGTTTCCGTCTGGATAACCGTTCCCTGATAGTCTTTATCAATATCGTCCTGCGAAGTCGGGACAAAATCATTCATTCCACAATCACAGTAATAGGTTTTAAGGGTCGCTCCGGTACTGTCAAGAAGATGAATGTCTAACTTTTTCCCCAGCATGAAACGTGAAATGAAGCCAATATGCCCATCTTTATCCATGCTGTGAAGCAGTACTTTAGGTTTACCTTCGTAGGTATCAGCCATGATTTCATAAGGCAGCGACCCAGCGCGGTATTTATGAGTAACATTCATATAACCTCGTTCACAGTTATAGAAATAGTAAAGCGCACCTTCCAAACAACATATTTTAAGCTCCTGAGAGTATCCGCCGCTCCTTTGAATCAGGATTCCGGGGACATATTCTTTTAGTGCTTCCTCGAAAAGCCTTGATTTACAAGACTGTCCCGTCAATTTGATGATATGGTAATTATCAAGTTCTTTTTTGTAAAACCTTGATTCAAAGAACCGTTTCATCAGCCGGTAAATATCTGGGCGAAGCAGTGCTTCTATTTGATTTAGATAAAGCGGAAACCTTATCTTTTTATCTAAGCGAACAAGATGTCCGTCATTTTTCATGATTGACAGTTTCCATTTATCAAGCGATAGTTCTCCCTTGTCAGATTCTGTGCTTAACCAAAGTTCATAAATGCTGTCGGAATGGAAAAAGCACTTTTTAATCTGCTCAGCCAAGTCAAAGAGGTAATAATAGTTATTCTTAACGAAAAAATATTCCTCTCTCCCTTTATCCGCGTACTCTTCAAAAGCCGTAGGGATAATGCGACTGGCAGTTTTGTATGCTTCGTTAAATTCTTTTTCATCATTCACCGCATCACTACTTCCTGTAAGCTCCTGATAGATACGGATTTTGATTAGTTGCATAATCCGGTAGGTTAGGTTATATCCACCAAAGTTAGTATCACCATCCTCGTAACCGGTTTCAAGTTCAATGTCATAAGACACCCGCCCACGGCGAATCTTAAAGCGCCCGGACGTTAAATCGGTGGTGCCGCCGCCGCAGTCAAAGATTAAGACATTGTACCAATTATCCGGTTCGTATTTTTCTTCATTTATCAGACTGTTGATACCGGAGTATAGTACTGCCATTCCCTCATCTAGGCTTGAGCGGATTTCTATCCCGGGGATAAGTTTACTAAGTAATTCGGTGAACTTTTCTTTTTGCCTGATAGGAGCAAGTACCTCCACCTTTTTAAAACGACATTTGAACTGTTTTTCAGCTTCCTCTAAGAGATAAGAAAAGAAACCTTTAAGTAGTTCCATGCGATTGACTGAAATCTTAATGCCATTATCTAAGATAATGACTTCATCGCGGTTGGGATTGCTAATCCAACGTTTGATATCATAAAATACCGGAATATCCTGGTCACGGTAGTTATCGCGAATGATTTTTGCCGCTTCATAGCCGAAGATATATTCGGCATTATTATTTTCCGGCATACTTTCCACAATTCCTGCGAGACTTGGGATGATATGTCCGTTACCACATACAGCAATCTTGCGGCTTCCGTCTGGTAGGCAGATACCCATCGTGGTATTGGCACTCCCAAAATCAATAACCAAGGGATTTTGTGTTTCTTCGGCTTTCCCTACGCTAAACTCCAAAAGGGGGAGTCTTAAGCAGCTAATCGTTCCGGGATAGTGGCTATTTTTATCATGGTAGCGGGCATATATGTAATCGGATACTTCCTCGTTAGGAAAATATAGGATAGAATACTGGTGTTTCGCAGGTGTTATGAGAGAGACTTTTTTACCTTTAGCAATCAGATAACCTTGTTCGGTTTTCTTAAGATAAAGGCAAGTATGGAGCATAAAATGTTCGTCAACTAATAGCAGATTCCCTTCATATAAAGATACGGATTCTGATTCAACTACCATTCCGTCAAGCTCGTCCATTTCCATATCTTCATATATAAATAATCTGGCAGGGACTTTAATATTTCCGTCATCTATCGTGTGAACAGATATCCCATCAATTACTTTTTGTAGACGTTCCATACCACCTTCAACGAAATCAGTAATATGGCGATAGTCTTTTTGACCGCGAAAACGCATGATTAGATGGATAAAACCTTCTCTATCCATTTCTCCAACCGAAGTAATAGCCAAGTGTTCCTTCCGGCATATTTCTTTTAACTGGAAAGTGGTCATTTTTTCTAGTTGGTTTCTTTTGTAATAGTTTTTTTGCCCATCCGGAGAATGGGTGGGGTTTAGGGTATAAGTCTGATTAAGCATTTTTTCCTCTTGATTTTAATTAACTATTAAGTATCCTTAAATGTAACTTTAAAACCTAGCCCTGTACATATGAATTTTGCGAAGAACAAGTTTTTGCAGAAATGAAAATCCACAGCTTACAATAAACTTCTGTTACGGTAATTTAATACCGTTTCCAATCATTGGCTCTGAAAAAACCAGCTCTATTATTTTAATCTCGTACTTTTCAAATAAATCTTCTTCATTAATAACGTTATTTGCACTTAGTAC
>JGI24695J34938_10003390_pt1 | contig 11181 bp, 11 predicted proteins | sample TergutCo191P3_FD_34938 | JGI IMG/M metagenome (IMG submission 34938) | reverse complement strand
GTGGTCGGAGAGAAAGTTAGCAGAGCTTTTTTAAAAGGAGCTGAAGAAAAAATTCCCGTATTGCTTTTTACCACAGCCGGCGGAGCAAGGATGCAGGAAGGAATTTTTTCCCTGATGCAGATGGCAAAAACATCCAGCGCTGCGGCGGAATTGCTAAAAGCCAAAATTCCATATTTTGTCATTTTGTGCGATCCGACAACAGGAGGCGTTACGGCGTCTTTTGCCATGCTTGCGAATGTAATAATGGCTGAGCCGGGCGCTTTGGTCGGATTTGCCGGCCCCCGCGTTATTGAAGGAACTTTAAGGCAGACTCTTCCCGAAGGATTTCAGCGCGCGGAATTTTTGCAGGAAAAAGGATTTATTGACATTATTGTTCCGCGGAGCGAACAGCGCAGAATCATTTCATCTCTTATTGATCTGCATCAAATAAAAAACATTAGGTGCAAACAATGAAAGATATAGAAAAAAAACTTCAGGAATTAAAAAGTCTTATAAAAGAATCTGGCATCCATGTTGATGATGAAATAGCGGTATTGGAAGATAAAATACATTACGGAACAAAAACCGATTCGGCATGGAAGAAGGTCGAGCTTGCCCGTCATCCCGACAGGCCTTATGCGATGGATTATATTCAAAGAATATTTGACGACTTTATCGAACTTCACGGGGACCGCGCGTTCGGAGACGATCATGCGATCTTAGGAGGAATTGCGTTTTTAAATTCAAGGCCTGTGACGATTATCGCAAACCAAAAAGGCCGCACGCTTAAAGAAAACGTTTTGCGCAATCACGGTATGGCTCATCCGGAAGGGTATCGTAAAGCTCTCCGCCTTGCGAGGGAAGCTGAAATCTTCGGCCGGCCGGTAATCACGTTTATCGACACTCCGGGAGCGTATCCCGGTTTGGAGGCGGAAGAGCGCTGCATAGGCGAATCCATTGCGCGTAATCTTAGGGACTTTTCCCAGCTTTTAACGCCCATTATCGCCGTTGTAATCGGAGAAGGCGGCTCAGGCGGCGCGCTGGGCATAGGCGTTGGAGATAAGGTCTATATGCTGGAAAACGCGATCTACTCTGTAATAAGCCCCGAAGGCTGCGCGTCCATACTTCTCCGCGATACTTCAAAAGCAAAAGAAGCGGCCGTGATGCTTCGTCTTACATCAAAAGACCTTCTGGATTATAATATTATCGACGGAATAATTCCCGAACCGCCTGAGGGCGCTCACACCGATCCCGGCAAAACCGCAGTAATGATTAAGGAAGCGCTTGTCAAAGATTTGGACGGGATTTGCGATAAAAACCCAGGGGAATTGGTGCGCCTTCGCAATGAAAAAATCCGCAATATTGGCAGGTGGAATGAAGTAATTGTATAGCCTTGTGTCTTTTTATTTAGTATATTTATTATATGTTAAGGAGTATTTAATGGAGAATTTGAAGCAACAGATTAAAGAACTGATTATCAGTTCTTTGGAATTAGAGGATATCAAGCCGGAAGATATAGATGATTCGGCTCCTCTGTTCAGAGAAGGTTTGGGACTTGATTCGATAGATGCTCTGGAACTGGGAGTTGCGATAAAAAAGAAATTTGACGTTAAATTATCCGCGGAAAGCGCGGATAATAAAAAGCATTTTGCTTCGGTAAACGCGTTGGCTGCTTTTATTGAAAGCGAAGGAGGGAAAGCATGACTAAAGAAGATATTTTGCTGAAAATGCAGGATATACTGTTTGAACAGTTTCAGATTGAAAAGGACATCGTAACTCCTGAAGCAAGACTTAATGAAGATTTGGAACTTGACTCTATTGACGCGGTAGATCTTTTAGTTAAAATGAAAGAATTTATTCCAAAGAAAATAGACCCGGAATTGTTTAAGAAGGTAAAAACAGTTCAGGATGTTGTTGATTTACTGCATTCATTGATTAATTAGACACATGGCTGAAACTAATCAAAAAGCGCTGAAACGGATTATTATAATCATTTCTTCTGTCATTGCGGCGCTTTACCCTTTTTTTGTTTATTATTTTCTTGTTATCCGCAAAATTCCTCTGCGCCATCTTTCACTCTTTGTAATTGCGTTTGCCCTTGCCTCTTTTATTGCCGCGACTTCCAAAAAAAAATCGTTCTTCCGCGTTTCATTGCTCCTGTTCGCGGTCGGAGTTATATGTCTTTTTACTGATTCGTCGATCGTTTTAAAGTTTTATCCCCTTTTAATGAACATCCTTCTGCTTGTGTCTTTCGGCAGTACGTTTTTTTTTCGTCCTAACATGATCTTCAGGTTTGCCGTAATGCAGGATAAATCAATAAAAGGATCGCTTGGAGAACGCAGGATAGAAGCTTACTGCGTTAAGGTAACTTTGTTTTGGTGCGTATTTTTTATTTTTAACGGAAGTATTACGGCGTGGACGATTTTTTTCGGATCCGACGAAGTTTGGTCTGTTTATAACGGAGGAATCTCATACTTATTAATTGGCCTTTTTTTTGCTGTAGAGCTTTTGGTAAGGAAGACAGTGCAAAAAAATATTCCGAAAGCTTTCCCTGTTTCGGCTTTTAAAAACAATTCTCGCAGAGCTTCGGACATTGTGTGCTATGAAGGCGCCTACAAAGAGTCAAAATTTAAAACATGGGGCGATTTTCTTCAAGAAACCGCAAAATTACGCGCTCATATTAAAAAAATTGACGGCAAAAAATGGCTTCTTTACTGTGATGACATCTGGCATTTTCTTCTTGCCTTTACAGCGCTTCTTCAATGTAAAAAAGAAATTCTGTTAAGCGCAAATATAAGCCCGTCTTATATCGAAGAGATTCGCGGCGGAGCGCCTGCGCTTACGGATCAAAAAGAGCATTTTACAAATGCCGCGCAAACCGGTAATTTTTCGCTTGTTAATTTTTTTTGGATTTCTGAAATTCTTGACGCGGATGTTCAGCTTGACAGCGCGGAAGAAATCCCCGGCATAAACGCGGATGATACTTCCGTGATCATGTATACGTCAGGCAGCACGGGACAGCCGAAAGAAGTAAGACAGCGCCTGACAGAATTTGAAAACGATAACAAGTTTATACTTTCAAAATGGGGAGAAGAGCTTTTAAAAAGAAAACTCTGTTCTACCGTAAATCAGCACCACATTTACGGACTTTTGTATACAGTGCTTTTGCCTTTTACCGCGGGGATTCCTTTTAAAAGAACCAGAATCGATTATCCTGAAGAAATTGAAAGATTCAAAGACGAGCAGTATACGCTTATTACCGTTCCCGCTTTTCTTAAGCGGGCTGTTGAAACAAAAAACGCCGGAAACTATTGTTTAAAATCTCCGTGGATATTTACGTCGGGCGGCGTTCTTGATCCTCAGACTGCGGAAAAAACGCGGGAAGTTTTTGGTTTCTGGCCTGTGGAAGTGTACGGCAGCACGGAAACCTCAGGCGTTGCGTGGAGGCAGTCCGCGGACGGTCTTCAGTGGACTCCCTTTGACAATGTCCGGCTGTCAAAAAATCAGGACGGATGCCTCAATATAAAATCGCCTTACATAAAAGACAGCGAAGGTTTTCAAACCTGCGACATGGTAGATTTGCTTTCGGACGGGCGTTTTATTTTAAAAGGAAGGTTTGACTCCGTTGTAAAAATTGAGGAAAAACGAACTTCGCTTATCGAAATGGAAAACCGTATAATGGGATCAGGTCTTGTTTCCGATGTATGCGTGATTCCTATGGAAGATAAACGGCAATACCTTGCGGCAGCGGTTGTTTTTAACGACAAAGGAAAAGAGCAATTTTCCGGTTTTGAAAAAAATGAAATAAACAGTTTCTGGAGAAATTATCTTGTAAAATATTTTGACAATATCGTAATTCCCAAAAAATGGCGTTATCCTGAAAAATTACCGGAAGATTCGCAGGGAAAAAAAGCAAGAGAAACCATCAGGCTTTTGTTTTTGGACGGCAAAACTGCAAAGAGCGGGAATAAACCCGAAGGATTTTCAGGGATTAAAGAAGTTAAAATAATTGAACAAACGGAAAATTCAGTTTCGCTTGAATTCATTGTTCCCGCTTCCTGCCTTTATTTTGACGGGCATTTTCCTAATTTTCCGATTCTTCCGGCGGTCGCTCAGTTTGAACTGGCACTGCGTTTCGCATCACAGTATTTTGGAACGCAAATTTCTCTTGCAGAAATAAAACGATCTAAGTTCTCGAATTTTATAAAACCTGAAACGCCTGTTTTGTTAAAACTTGAAAAGAAAAATAACGATATTGTTTTTAATTTTAGTTCTGAAAAAGATAACTTGGTTTTTTCGAACGGGACAGCAGTTCAGGAGAAAATGTGAAACAGGGTTTTGTTATTCCGGTATACCGTCACGGCAGAACAGCCTGCATAGTGGCGAAGAAGCTTGCTTCTTCGGGGCTGCCCGTAATCTTAGTCGATGACGGCAATGCGAAAGAAGATCAGGTTTATCTTGAAGAGTGCGCCAGGGATATGCAGGGAGTTGTTTTAATAAGGCTTGAAAAAAATTCCGGAAAGGGCAATGCCGTTCTCAGAGGCTTTCAAAAAGCCGATGAATTAGGAATAACCCATGCGCTTCAGATAGATGCCGACGGACAGCACGACGTTACAATGGTAAAATCCTTTCTTGAAGAATCGGAAAAAAATCCTGACAAGATTATCTGCGGCTGCCCCGAATTTGATTCAACCGTTCCGATAAACAGATTGAAGGGCAGAAAGATTTCCGTATTTTGGGCCGCGATAGTTACGCTTTCAGGCGATTTAAAAGATTTATTGTGCGGTTTTAGAGTGTATCCCGTAAAACCGTCGTTAAAAATTCTAAAAAATGTTTTTGTTGATAAACGAATGGGTTTTGATTCTGAAATTTTGGTGCGTCTTTACTGGAAAAATGTAATGCCAGAATTCCACCCGATAAAAGTAATTTACCCGAAGGACGGCATATCAAATTTCAACATGATCAGGGATAATATCCGCATAAGCTGGGTGTTTACAAGATTGTTTTTTGGCATGCTGCTTAGATCGCCCGTATTAATTTTTAGGAAAATAAAAAGAAGGAAAAAACAGTGAGTAATATTGCGGACAATGTTTGCGCTTGCGAATCAACAAACGCGGTTTCTCAGTCAAACCATTGGTCCAAGCAGCGCGAAAAAGCCGCGGGCTGGGAATTAAAATTTCTCCTTTTTTTATTCAAGATTTTTCCTGCAGCCATTCTGCGTTTTCTGGCTTTTCCTGTTGGTTTTTTTTATTTTTTGTTTTCAGGAAAAGCCAGGCGTGAATCAAAACGATTCCTTCAAAGAATAGCTCCGTTTATAGATAATAAAAAAACCGCCAAAAAATGCCGCAGCCCGTTTGCTCCTCTAAGGCATATAATATCGTTTTCTCTTTCGCTTATCGAAAAAGTTCAGGGATGGGGCGGAAGATTTTCTTTAAAAAATATTCAATTTCAGAATGATGACGCTGACGATCTTATTGCCGGACTTGAAAGCGGAAAAGGCGCTTTTCTGATTTTTTCGCATCTTGGAAATTCAGAATTACTGAGGAGCTTTTTAAATTCCGGCAGGACGGAAGTATCGCGGAAAATACCCGCTACGGCAATCATGGATATAAAAGTAACCGCTCATTTTATCAAAATGTTAAAAAAGTTAAATCCGCAGTCAATCGTAGATATAATTTGCGCAGACGAAATAGGACCGCAGACGGCAATTCTTCTTGAAGAAAGGCTTTCAGGCGGGGGAGTAGTGTTAATAGCAGGCGACAGAACTTCAGCTTCAGGAAGCGGCAATATAACGATTCCTTTTTTCGGAAAGGAAGCGCCTTTTCCTTCCGGTGTATTTTATCTGTTATCTTTGATAAATTACCCTGTATATTTCATTTTCGGCCTTCGCGAAAGGTGTTTGTCGTTAAAATCGAAGTATAATATGTATGTGCATAAAAGCGATATTTCTTTTGATTGTTCAAGAAAAGAAAGAATACAAAGAAGTAACATATTGGCTAGTTCTTTTGTTTCTATGCTGGAGGGGTATTGTAAAAAATATCCCTTCCAATGGTTTAACTTTTTTGATTTCTGGCATGAAGGAGAGGCGTAATGAAAAGCCTGAACGCAAATGGACCTTACAATATTTTCGCAGAAGCTGAAATAACCGTAGAATTTTATCATTGTGATCCTGTGAATATTGTATGGCACGGAAATTATTTTGACTTCTTTGAAACGGCGCGCCGTCTGCTGCTGGAAAAAATAGGTTATAACTATTTTGAAATGAAAAAATCAGGATGGGCTTTTCCGATTGTAAACGCCTCTGTAAAATACGTCGGTTTTCTTCAGTACAATGACAAAGCGGTTGTAAAAGCCGTTCTTGAAGAATACGAAAACTGCTTAAAAATCAGATTTGAAATCCGCAACGCGAAAACCGGCCTTATTACGACAAAAGGCGTTACTACGCACATGGCTTACAATTTTGAAACAGGCGAATCAAGTTTTGTATGTCCGCAAATTCTGATTGATAAAGTTGAAGCGATTATAAAAGGAAACAATCAATGAGAAAGTTAACGGTTTTTATTTTAATTTTTTTTATGTTTTCCGGATTGCTGCATTCTCAGCAGGATGAAATATTTAAACACCGCCTTAATTCAATGACGGAAACTTCTTTTAGGGAAACGTGCCGGCGTCTGTCGCAGCACCCGTTTGTGCGCGGAAACTTTGAGCAGGAAAAAACAATAAAGCGCCTTAACCGCTCTCTAAAATCGTCCGGCAGCTTTATAATAGCCGCGTCTTTAGGCATGGTTTGGGATACGGTTAACCCCTTTCCTTCAACGCTTGTTTTAGGTAGGGATTTTATCATTCAATCAAGGCCGGGAGGACAGAGAACTTCGGTAAGCGCTCAGGGCAATGAAACTTTTTTGCGCATTGCGGCCGTCATAAGCTCGGTTTTTACCGGCAACGCGCAGGGTCTTATTGATAATTTTGAAATTTACTATTCAGAAAGAGGCGCTTCATGGGAAATGGCTCTTATACCTTTGGACAGGGCGATTAACTCTTTTGCCAATATGATAATTATGAATGGGGATGCTGTTATAAAGTCAATTCAGATAACAGAGCAAAATAATGACACGATAAAATACGCTTTATCCAACCACAGTTTTCCCGGAGCGCTGAGTGAAAATGAGAACGGGCTTTTTACAATTCCTTGACAAATCAAATCCAAAAAAGGAACTCGCGGTTTGGCTGTTTGTTCACATAACGGTTCCCGTCCTTCTCTTAATTTCGCTTTTTTTTACCGGAAAGATCGGCGTAAATACTTCGCTGTTTGAGATGCTTCCGCAGTCACGCCAGTCAAAAGACGTTAAAAATGCGGATGCCCGCTTTTCGGACAGGAACGGAAGAGAAGTTGTTATCCTTTGCGCGTCTTTTGATTTTGAAAAAGCAAAAAAAGGAGCTGAGCTTGTTTACGGAAAGTTTAAAGATTCAAAGAAGATAGAAAGCGTTTCGTTTTATTATGATTCGTCCGTAATAGACGATCTTTACCGCTATCTGTTTGATTATCGTTTTGTAATCGCCTCAGGCGATACGGTTGCTCTTTTGGAAAGCGGCAGGGAAAAAGAGATTGCGTATGACGCTCTTGCGGGCGCTTTTGGTACTTTTAATTTTTTCACTTTGGATAATATTGATAAAGACCCCTTCCTTCTTGTTGAAAGAAGGGCGATGGATTTTTTATCGTCCTCTCTTCTTGCGGGATCAATGACCCTTAAAGACGACGTGCTTGCATCCTTTAAAGACGGGATTTGGCATGTAATGATGCGGATGACTCTCGCGCCGGGCGCTGTCTCCCTTCAGGCGGAAAGGAACGTAATAGAGGAGATTTACAGCGCTGTATCTGAAATAAAAGAATCCGGTGAGGAAATAAAATTTTATTTTTCAGGGGTGCCGTTTCATAGTTACGAAAGTTCTTCAGGCGCTCAAAAAGAAATATCCGTAATAAGCGCCGTTACCCTTTCGCTTATACTGCTCCTCTTTTTATTTGTATTCAGATCGGCTGTGCCTGTCTTTTTTTCGATCATGGCAATTATAATATCTCTTGTTACGGCCTCTGCAGCGTCGCTTTTGATTTTCAGGGAAATTCACATAATAACATTTGTCTTTGGAACAACTCTTATCGGAACCTGTGTGGATTATTCTGTCCATTTTTTTGTTCACTGGAAGGATAACTCCGACGTTAAAGACGGGCATGAGATTCGCTTGCGGGTAATAAAAAATATAACAATGAGTTTTATCTCCACGCAAGTTTGTTTTATCGCCTTTTTTCTCGCGCCGTTTCCGATTTTAAAGCAGTTCGCCGTTTTTTCAATTGCGGGGCTTTTAAGCTCTTATCTGACTTTTTTCTGCGTTTATCCGCGCCTTAAGGTTCCTTTGCGCAAAGATGTAAAAAATCCCGTAAAGAAATTGTTTGACGCTAAAAAGGCATGGTTTAAAAGAGCAAGATATATTTTATTGCCGGTATTTGCCGTAATAATTGCGGCGCTGCTTGTTTTTAATTTTTCAAATATAAAAATAAAAAATAATCTTTCTTCGCTTTACACAATGTCAGATAACTTACTTGAGTCGGAAATAAAAATAGCGCAGGTTTTGGATTACGGCTCTCCTGGCTGGTATTTTATCGTTTCAGGTTCAAGCGAACAGGAAACTCTGGAAAATGAAGAAAAACTTGCCGTCCGTCTTAAAGAAGAGATAACAAACGCAAATCTTGAATCTTTTTTGGCGACAACGCTCTTTGTTCCGTCTGTAAAAAACCAGAAAAAAACCTACAAGGCGATGGAAGCGCTGCTTCCTCTTGCGGAGTCCCAATTTGAATACATAGGTTTCCCCCGGCAATACGCTTATGATTATCAAAACGAATTTGCGTTATCCCAAAAGTTTTGCCTGCCTGAGGATGCGCCTTCGCAGACAGGCGCCGCGAATCTTTGGATAGGGCAGTCGGACGGGAAATTTTATTCATGCGTAATGCCCCTAAAACCCGCGGATGAATCCGTCTTTAGATCAATTGCCGGTGAATTTGAATTTGTTCATTTTATAAACAAGGCAAAGGATATCGGAGGGGACATGGATGTTCTTACAAGGACAATGCTTTTGCTGTTTCTTGCGGCATACATAATTGTTTCTGTCATAATTTGTTTTATTTTTCCGTTACGTGACAGCGTTAAAATCTGCTCTGTTCCGCTTTTGCTCGCGGGGGGAGTTTTTGCGGTCTTTGCGGCAAATAACATTTATGTCGGTTTTTTCTCCGTGGTGGCGCTTGTTCTTGTATTCGGTCTTAGCCTTGACTATATCTTTTTTATGACAGGCAAAAAAACCAAGGAAGAAAAAAAACTTACCCTTACAGGAGTGGTTTTGTCATTTTTAACTACGCTGTTTTCTTTCGGCGCGCTTGCTTTAAGCAGCTTTACGCCGATTCATCTTTTTGGGCTTACCGTTTGCGCAGGTCTTGGCGCGGCTTTTATTTCCGCTATAATCTTACAAACAAGTGACGATTGAGAAAACCAAATTATTTCAGGCGGCTGCTCTGAACCTTCAAAACCCGCGGCAAGCGTAAATTGTTTATGACTGTCAGAAAGTTCGTAAAGTCTGAAAAAAAGCGGCAAGGGGTTATCGTCATTCTTTTCTAAGGGACAAAATTCAAACTGTAAAGATTCCGATATAAATGAAGGAACTAACGGCATATCAAAAACCGAAAGTCCTTTTAGTTTGATAAAACATTCCTTTAATGTCCATATCTTGTAAAATTCTGTGTAATCGAATTTTCCTGTTTTATAAAGATAGTTATTTTCATTCGGCGAAAAGAATGTTTCCGCTATTGCGGCCGCTCCTGAACGCGGGCGGATTCGTTCGGCGTCACAGCCTGTGCGCAAGTCTTTGCCTTTTGCGTAAGAAACCGCTGTAAGAGCGCCGCAATGGGTCATACTGAAACCGGATTCATGTTTTGTAAAATATGGCCGCCCGCCGTCTTCTACGGCGATGCCGGTATCAGGGCTGCTCCCGTGAAGCAGAGCAAGAATCCGCCTTGCCTCTGCGCTTGAATGTTTTCTGGCGGTAATTCTATCTGCATGATCTGTTGAAACAATTGATAATCCAATATAAAATGACATATTATCCTTTGGGAGATTTTTTGAACAATAAAAGAGAAATCATAATATTGCTCCTCTTGATTATATTCGCATATTTTTGCCTTAATTCATGCGCATCAGGTTCCGGCAAGAGGGCTTTTCCGTATGTCCGTCCGACAAATAACTCAGAGTTTATTCTATTACATCCTGAAAATATTGAAAAGCCGATAAAACCCGAATATATAATTGCCGATTTTCAGCTTTGCTATTACAGCGCGGCATCCCTTACAAACTTTCTGCGGGGGTATGTTTATACAACGGAAGGCGTCCCTGAATGAAAAAGATATATCTTTCGGCTCCCGCTCTTGTCTGCTGCGCGGGATTAAACGCGGATGAGTTATACAAGGCTTGTCTTGACGGCAATCAAAACAATTTTGTAATGCGCGATTACGGCAGCAAAAAAATTCCTGAAGGCCGCATAAACGGCGATTTACCGGAAGTTGATTTGCGGAATTCAGGCGCGCCGTCTTTTGTCTGTGATGCAAGAATAATCCGCATTATTAATGCCGCTCTTGTTCAGCTGGCTCCTGTTGTTGAAAAGGCAAAAGCCAGATACGGACGGGAAAAAATCGGGGTATGCCTTGGCAGCTGCGATAACGGAAGCGAAGCGTCTTTTTTTGCGCATAATGAGTTTTTGAAAAATGGCGCGTTCCCTGACAATTATAATCTTGACTTTCAAAGCGCGTCATTCCCCGCTGATTTTATTTCGCGTGTGTTCGGCGTTACAGGGCCTGTTTTTACAATCGCCACCGCCTGCGCTTCGGGGGCAAGCGCCATTGCGCGCGGAGCGGAATTGATACGCTCGGGCGTTTGTGACGCCGTAATAGCCGGCGGCGCGGATATTGTTTCTGACACAGTATTCACGGGCTTCAATGTTCTGGAAGCCGTCTCTTCTGAATTGAGTAATCCTTTCAGCAAGAACCGTAAAGGAATCAATCTTGGCGAAGCTGCGGCTTTCTTCCTTCTGGAAGCAGAAAAAAATTCCAACATTGAACTTTTAGGCATGGGCGAAAGCTCTGACGCGTATCACATGACGGCTCCC
>JGI24695J34938_10003388_pt1 | contig 11185 bp, 10 predicted proteins | sample TergutCo191P3_FD_34938 | JGI IMG/M metagenome (IMG submission 34938) | reverse complement strand
AATAACCCACTTGACCGCTTTTTATGCAGTCAGGTGCTAACGCCGTTTTTTACGGTGTTTTAAGCGGTAAAAGACCGCAAAATAACGAGGCCAAATATGGCAGAAATACAAACACAGATTAACTACCCAAAAGGCGTTACCTTTGAACAGGTCTGGGCAGCATTGGATAGAGTTACGGAACGACAGGAAGAAACGGCTCGCCAAATAAAGGAGTCTCAACAAGAAACAGCTCGACAAATAAAGGATATAAACAAGCGGTTTGGCGAATATTCCAATCGGTTAGGCGAAATTTCTGAGTATATGATCGCTCCCAATTTAGTAGAAAAATTCAACGAGCTTGGATTTAACTTCCAAAAAACAAGCAAAAATACTAAGGTAGCAGACCATCAAAACAATATCTTCTTTGAAATTGATTATTTTTTGGAAAATTATAATAATGCCATGCTTGTAGAAGTAAAAACAAAACTTATTTCTGATCATGTTGAGGCGCATATCGAACGTCTTGAAAAAATGCGAAAATACGCTGATTTACACGAAGACAAACGATCCTTTTTGGGCGCTGTTGCGAGCGTTGTAATACCGGATGATATTAAAGAGCTAGCGTTAGGTTACGGATTATTTATTATCGAACCTTCCGGAGAAACTTTTAAGATTACATCGCCTGACGGCAAACCAAAAGAATGGTAAGCTTGTTCCAAGTAATTGAGAGAGATTTAATGCAAAGGGCAGCAGGTAAAAGAGCGCAGGCAGGATTTTTGTCATAAAAGCCCGATTTCCTTGTCGATTCTTCTTGAAAAATGCTTAATTTTCTGCTACAATGACTATATTAATGAAGAAAAGCAGGTGGTCTCAGGTAATTTTCTCGTGTTTTGTGGTTTTGGCGCTTTGCGGCTGTCCGAATTCGCTGTTTGACGGCAGTTTTGCTGGCTCGGATTATGAGGATGAGACGATTGTGCCGTTTGCGGGGACGGGTTTTTTCCATTTAACGATTAATTGCGATGATGAAAGTTTTGCAAGGACGATTTTGCCGGATGTTCCGGTTTTTACTACATATAAATTCGAGTTTTCCAATAAAAATAATTTGCAAGTTATCGAAGAAGTGCGCGATGCGGCTTCGAATATCAGTTTAACTCTTCCTGTTGGCGAGTATGACCTCGCGCTTTTCTCGTACACGGCAGATGATTTGGCGGCAGGTTCGCTTGCGGCGATGGGTATCAGTAATAATATCGTAATTACAGACGGCGGAAACACATCAGGCAATGTCGATCTTAAGATAATCGATGACGAGGGTTTCGGCTCCCTGAGCTATCAGGTTTCGTTTCCGGCGGGGGCTACTGCGCAAATTACAATTACGCCTTTGGGTATAAGCGGTTCCGAAGCTTTGGCGGTTATTGCGCCAATCGCAAACGGCGCTGTGGGCTTGCGGGAAAATATCGGCAGCGGTTATTACCGCATCACTATCGAAGCTGAAATTACCGCAAGCGGCAGAAAAGCTGTGCGAAGCGAAGTTTTGCATATATACCGGGGCATGACTAGCTCCGTTACGCACACATTTACAGAGGCAAGTTTTTTTACTGCGCTAGAAGGCAGCGCAGAGATAAACGGCGCGCCAGTTCCTATGGAAACATTGACAGCCAGTGTCACGGGTTCAAACGCCGCGTTATCTGATTTAAGATATATATGGCGCATTGATAATGTTATTGCCGGAACCGGTATAAATTATACTGTTAAAGCTGATGATCTAAATAAAACAATTTCTGTTACTGTAATCACCGCGGGTTTTAACGGAAGCATTGATCAAGAAAAAATAATCGTTCCTTTTGAAGGATTGGGAACAAGCGCAAGCAATTATCTTATACGCAATGAATGGCAGTTACGGTATTTGGCGGCGCAGGTAAATGACGAGAATATCGCGTTAGCCTTAGCGCATTACCGTTTGATGAATGATATTGCGCTTACACAAAGCTGGGTTGCGATAGGGGAATTTGAAGGCCTCGCTTTTAGCGGTCACTTTGACGGCAATGGAAAGACGGTTTCAAATTTATTTAATACTGGTACTGAAACAATAAGCAATACGGAAGGATATGGATTTTTTGGCGTTTTATCGTGGGGTTCGGTAAAGAATCTTCACGTTGTAATTGCAGATGATGGAATTAGTCATTTTAGCAGCGCGTGTAGTATTGGCGGCATAACAGGAATTTTAATGAATGATAGTATGGTCCTAAACTGCGCAGTTACGGGCGGCGGTATAAGCGGCAACAGGGCTGCAGGCGGTATTGCAGGATATATATATGAAGGAATCATGGAACATTGTTATTCTACAGTTAATGTTACATCTACATCAAATGTTTTTGGAGCAGGCGGTATTACCGGGAATAATAATGATGATTCAGTAATAAATTGTATTGCGTTAAATCCTGTTATTGTTTCGGCTAATGTAAACGCTGGACGTGTCGCAGGAATAATGACTGGTACATTTAACAACAACAAAGCGCGAAGCGATATGATTGTAAACAATCTGCCTGCCGCAGGCGGAAATGCAGCTAACAAAGACGGCGCGGATGTAACAGTGGGGGCAGGTACAACTTTGGCAAGCGTCTTTGCAGGCTGGGACGAAAACATTTGGGACATTCCATCCGGCAATCTTGTTGTTGGCGGAGCGCTTCCTACCCTTAAATGTTTTACACAAGGCGCGCAGGTTCCTGTGCTGCCTGCGGGCGGGGTTTCTGCGTTTGGCGTAACTGTAAACGACGGCACAACTGTAACAGGTTACGCGAATATTACCGCCGCATTTGCTGCTATTACAACGGCAGGGAATTATACTGTAATGGTTTTTGCAGATCAGGTTCTTACTACCGCGATAAGAATACAGACAGAAAATGTGAATATTACTCTTATTGGCGGCGGCGCGGAGCGCAGAATAAGCCAGGGAGCAAATAACTCAAATATAAATATTCAGGCAGCAGGATCCAGCCTTACGTTAGGTGATAATATTACAATAAGTCATATAACAGGCACTGCTACTATGGGAGAGACATACCTTGTTGGTGCGAGCAGTACCAGCACTTTTATTATGCTGGAAGGTTCCAAAATTACAGGATCTCAATTAACGGCAGTTCGAGTAACAGGCGGGACAAGTGTCGGGTTCGCTAATTTTATTATGTATGGCGGTGAAATCACAGGAAATAACTCCATTGGTGTTGCTTTAGAAGGCGGAACATTGAGCATGAGAGGCGGAACCATAAAAGATAATAATGTCTTAAATGGCACAGATATTCAAATGTCAACTGTGTCTGGGGTTCATGGAAAATTAGTATTGACAGGTGACGCGCAGATAGGAACACTCAGACTGCAAGCTGGTCTTAGTTGGCAGGCGAGCGCTGATATTTTTACACAACTTACTATTGGAGCGGGGTGGACAGGCAATGTTGATGAGCTCAATTTAGCCAGCGGTGCAAGTTTAGATCAAGTTATTGGCGCATGGGAAGGCAGACAGGTATTAATTGGCGAAGCTCCTTATGTAATTACCGCAGATGATTTTTCGAAAATCACGCTTGGAAATTTTGAAGCCACTAATAACCCTCAGGCTATTGAGTTAACTCATTTTATTAATAATTCCGGCGTTTTGGTTTTAAAGGATACTGTTCCCCATACAGTTACTGTTACAAATACCGGTACCGGAGTTACAACACAACATATTAATCTTGGTACCGCAATAGTTCAAATAAGAGCCGCCGGTAATTACGATATAACGCTTCTTGATAATCAAATAATCAGCAGTAATACATCATTTAATGTTTCCGGTGTAAACGCAAGAATTATAAGTTCCGGCGGACAGCGAAATATAAACAACGAAATTGCAACTAACAGCGATATGTTTACTATAAGTGCTGCCAGCGGAGCAAGCCTTACAATTGGAGAAAATATTACAATTATTGGAAACAACATAACGGGAACTGGCGCTGTTGTTAGTATATCAACAAGCAGTACATTTACAATGCAGTCCGGATCAAGAATTACAGGACACAGAACAGATAACACAACGGGAGCGGCAGTGATTTTATTCGGCGGAAATTTCATTATGAACGGTGGAAGTATCGATAATAATATAAATACCGCCGCCGCATCAAATACAGCTGCCGCAGGCGGAGTTGCGCTTAGATCAGGTACAATTACAATGAATGGCGGCAGTATTAAAGATAACTGGCAAGGTTCCGCTGTGGGCACAGGCGAAAGGTCTGATGTTTATCATGACAGTGCAGATGCTAATTTTACTTTGACAGGCAGCGCAGAAATTGGTGTTCTAAAATTAAACGCAGCCAGCGAAACTGCCAATGCAGCTATTAATACCGAAACGAATTGGACAGGAGAAATTGATTTACTCAATTTACGCGGAAGTGATTCAGGTATTAATGCTGTGGTTAGATTGTGGGCTAACAGGCTTGTCTTTACAGGTGTTTCCAGCGCACAGGTTGCAAGGGTTGGTCTTGGTGAATTTATAAGTTCTAATAACACAAGGCAACCGATAACTCCTTTATGTTTTATTGGTGACACCGCGCCAAATCTTGGCAGATTATTAATTAATACATCTCTTGCTGCTGTTACTGTAAGCGTAAACAGTGATATTACAGGTTACATGAATATTCTTGACGCGTTTAACGCAATCGGCACAACAGCCGGAAATTTCACAATTACACTTAATATTAATCAATCTATTAATTCAGCCCGTACAATTAATACAGCGAATCAGAATATTACAATTGTTGGCGCAGACAATGAGCGGACGCTTACGTTTAGCGGCGCTGCTGCTACTACTCTTTTTTTAATAAATAATCCTGATGCAGGTCTTACACTTGGAAATGTTACAATTCAGGGAAGAACCACAACTGGATCTGGTGTAATTGTTAGTCTCCAAAACGGCACATTTACGATGCAGCCTGGTTCAAGAATTACAGGACATAGAGCCAGCAGCACAACAGGAGCGGCAGTGATTTTAGGCGGCGGAAATTTCATTATGAACGGCGGAAGTATTGATAATAATCTTAATACATCTGCCGCAACAACAATAACTGCCGCAGGCGGACTTTCTTTTACAGTTAATGCCGCTACATTCACCATGAATGGCGGCAGTATTAAAGATAACTGGCAAGGATCTGCTGTAGGTACAGGCGAAAGGTTTGATGTATACCATGCTGTTACCACTGCCAATCGCTTTAATTTATCAGGAAGCGCGGAAATTGGCGCACTCAGATTGAACGCGACTAGCGCAACTGTAGGCGCGGCTATTGTTGCCGCCGCGGGCTGGACAGGTGAAATTAATATACTTAATTTGCGAGGGGACAATGCAGACATAGAAACAGCAGCAGGTTTTTGGAACAACAGAGCAGTCTTTTCCAGTGTTACAGCCGCGCAGGTTGCAAGGGTTGGGCTTGGAGATTTTATAAATAATAACAATAGCGCAAGGCGATTAATCAGCGCCACTCATACCATTGGAACTGTTTCGCCGGATAGAGGCAGGTTGATACAAAATCCGCAGGCGGGCATTAATATCACTTTTGCGCCTGAGACGCTTTTACCCACTGTGCAAAATGAATTGGGCGCAGTGATTTATCGCCAAAGTAACGGAGCAGATCGCCCCGCGACAGTAACATTTACAATTAACCAGGCAGGCGGCAATACTTATACAAACCCAAAATGGTTTTACGGCACTAATCAGATAGGAAATAATTTTTCTGTTACGTTAAACGCCGGCGATTACGCTACAGGCGAAAAATACATCATCCTGGAAATAACAATCAACGGAGCGCCGTACAGCAGATTGATCAAATTTGTTGTAGTGAATTATAAAGTTGGCGATACAGGACCAGCAGGCGGAATTATTTTTTATCATAATCCTGCAGGTTTTACCGTACAGGGATATGGAAATGTTGGCGATACAGGATATTTTGCAACTTATACCGCTTACTACCTTGAAGCCGCTCCTGCGAATGCATCTGTATCAACTATGGGGTGGTCAAATTCATATGTATTAATACCTAATCTGTCGCAAACTACTAGTGATACAACCGACTGGGTAATTGGCAGAGGCAGATTAAATACAGCGATTATAACAGCTGCCTTACCTGCCGATACAACCACCAATAACGCCGCAAAAGCAGCCGCAGCATACTCATACGGCGGTAAAAACGATTGGTTTCTTCCAAGCAGAGAAGAACTAAATCAAATATACTTACAAAGAAGCCTTGTTGGCATAACAACAGGAGTTTTCTGGTCTTCGTCGCAGTACGATCACAATAACGCGTGGTATCAGCTTTTCGCCAGTGGTAATCAGGGTCCCAACTTCAAGGGTGACCTCGGCAGCAATGTTCGTGCTGTCAGAGCTTTCTAGGGTTTGGGCGGGAGCAGGGAGCAGGGAGCAGGGGAGAAGAGAAGAATTTTACCACTAACCTCACGAACTTGAACTTCGATATTTTGTTCTTCACCTATAAATATATGATAGCTATCAGGGATTTTTAGGTTTAAGAAGAAGAGGCGAACAGTAAGTTCGGTTTTGTTTGAGTGGTTCGTGGTAAATTTCTATGTATTAATTAAAGAGGGAGTGAGGAAGAAGAGATAAGAAGAATTTTACCACTAACCTCACGAACTTGAGCTTCGATATTTTGTTCTTCACCTATAAATATCAGATAGCTATCAGGGATTTTTTGGTTTAAGAAGATGAGGCGGACAGTAAGTTCGTGTTTGTTTGTTCGGCCTGTGGTATTATTAAAAAGTATTGGATTTATTTGGCCTCTCGCCGTTCAACATTTATAATCTACACGCTTGCGCGTGCTTTCGTTTGGGTGGGTTCGTGGTAAATTTCTTTGTATTAATTTTAGAGAGAGCGAGGAAGCAGGATTATGTGGCGGGTATTATTGGGCTTGACAAAAAGCTCTGTTTATAAGATGTTTTTATTATGTACGCGACCTACCATTTACGAGCCAATGAACTCAATGATGAAGTTGTCAGGAACTTGAAAACTATTTTTCAACAAAATGAAATTGTCATATTGCCAAAAGAAGCCTATACAGAAATTGAAAAAGATCGGCATAATACGAAATTTACAGAAAAATTAGAACAGGGCATTCAGGATATTGAAGCAGGCCGGGGAATCACAAAAAACATAGCTGAACTTGAGGCTATGTAAAATGCCCGATATTATCTTTTCTCCAATGTTCGTACTGTCAGAGCTTTCTAGGGTTTTGGGCGGAGCAGGGAGATATTGACAATAATAATATTTTCGTAATAGCATGAAGAGATAATGTCAATAGATGCGTTTATTTTCAAACTGTTGTTATTGTCCATACCTGGATTTATGTTCGCGATCATAAGTTAAATCTGATTTATTTTGGCGATTTACAACACTATTCCGATCCAGGAGAAGATAGGGAATTAATTTTAACGGATGTTCAGGTGTTTTCAGAAGATGGTGAGTATTGTTATAAGTGCCCTGTAATGTATATTTCTAGGCAACCAGATGATATTACAATAGAAATACCCTCAAAAGAGGAAGGAGAAAAAAATGGAAAAATCGATGGCTAAACAATTTAATGTGCGAACAACAGATGGGAGTGAAAAAAATGGAGGATTCAAAAATACTACCAATTCTCCGCCTCGTCCTCAGGTAACGCCGCCTCCGCAGAAACCAACAAAAAAAAAGTAGTATATGCAAGTAGTGTTAGGCAACAGGGGTAGTGACTTTGTATCGCAAGCGATTAAATCGTTCGTGCTGTCAGAGCTTTCTAGGGTTTGGGTGGGAGCAGGGAGTTGGTACCACAACTGGAGGGAGAAATACTAAGGGCTGTTAAAAGGCGTTAAAAGTGATACATTATAATCAGGAGAGAAACCCATGCCCCAAGCCGAACAGTTGATACGAAAAGCCGAAGCATTGCCGACCGCCCTTTTTGAGGAAGCCGGACATTATATAGATTACCTATCCCAAAAAGCTCATACCGCTTATGTTGCTGAAAAGTTAGCGGAAGCCGAGATAGAAATGGCAAAACCTGATGCCAAATGGCTCACTGAAGAAGAGTTCTGGGAAGACGACGACGCTTGAAATATATTGTTAAATTTTTATCACTCGCCATTGAAGATAAAAGAGAGATAAAAGCTTATTTATCTAGATTTTATCCAGAGACCCCAGAACGTTTCACCGCATCATTAAAAAAACATATTTCAAATTTAAAAGAAAATCCGTATATGTATCCAGTATATCCCGAAAATCAAAATTATCGTCGTATGATTGTTGATGATTATATTGTATTATATAGAATCATTGAGGAAGAAAAGAAGGTAGATATAATCCGTATTTTAAGAGCTTCATGGGATTTACCAAAATATATATAATTATTCCTCTTCCTCTTTTTGCCTATTTCTTTCAAATCCCTATGTTCGTGCTGTCAGAGCTTTCTAGGGTTTGGGCGGGAGCAGGGAGAAGAGAAGAATTTTACCACGAACCACACGAACCATTACGAACCCGCGAAAAGAAGACTAAGAGCAAGTTCGGTTTTGTTTGGGCGGGTTCGTGGTAAATTTCTTTGTATTAATTTTGAAAGATGAATTTTCGCTGGTTTTGAATACAAAAGATGTTTACGAAAAGGCGCGGAGGGTGAACTGGGTATTTCTTATAGAGCGCCAATTATTTTAATTATGGCTTCCTGAACATTTTCAATTATTTCAGTTTCTGCTTCACCTATTTTGGTAATGAATCGTTCGATAGAAATGGATCTAATTTGAAAGCAGTCAACGGCGGATACTTTAATTAGATTGTTCTGGTTTGATGGCGCTATTTTTATCATCCATGGATAATTGCTGTATTGATCTTTCCAGTCGGTTATTGGAGCAATGACCTTTAACGGCAATTTTCCAAGAGCATCAACATTAATTATTATAGCAGGACGTATTTTCTTAATCTCTGCGCCAATTGTCGGATCAAGCCCTATCTGCCAGATTTCACCTTGTTTCATGAAAGTTTTCACTATCAAGAGCGGAAAAAGCTGTTAGTTCTTTGTTATTGGTGTATTCTTCAAAAGCCATCTCTGCGGCTTTTTCCAAAGAAGTATTATTTTTCTTTTCCTTTTCCTTTATGTATGCCACAAAATCTACAACTTCGTTATAGTAACGAGGCGGAAGAGTATCTATTTCTTTTGCTAAAGCGGCTTTTGCAATCACAATTCACTCCAGTCAGCTAAATAATAATCATTTTAATTATATCTTTCAAGAGTTTTATTTTGATGTATCGATAAAAAAAGAAAAACAAAGAAGAATGCTTTGGGGCGAGAACTCCAAACCCATTCCCCCTCCATATACCCCCCGTATTTATTACATTATATGGTAGAATTTTTTAACAAAATGGTATATAATTAAAGCCAATAGTTATTATGCAGGGAAAAACATCTAATTTTAATATAATTATTCTCTTTTTTGTTGTTATTTGCTTGTTTGCGGTCTCTTGTCAGGATTTGTTTTTTCCCTGGGTTGACGGCAGGGAGGCGGATGACGGTGTTTTGACGATTCCGCCGGCTGCTATTCCGCCGGGGATGGGTGTTTTTTACCTAAATGTTGACGAAGATGTGAGTTCAAGGGCGATTGTTCCCGGTCTTGGCAGTATTTCGTCTTTTGTGCTCAAATTCATTAATGAGCCGTCCGGTATCAGTCTTGATTTAATCGAGATTCTCTCTTTGGACGAGCCTGTTTTTTTGCCGCCCGGAAGCTACACGCTGGAAGTAAGCGCGTTTTCTAATTTTCCAGACCCTGCTGTGAAAAATCTTGCGGCGCAGGGTACTTCAGAGGTTTTTACGATAGCCGCGGGATCGGTTTCGTCGGCGAATGTTGCGCTTAACGCTGCGGCAATCAGCGAGGGCGGAAGCGGAAGTTTTGCATGGTGCATAACGGTGCCGGACGGAAACGCGTTTTTGGAATCAAATATTATTGTAAAAAGATACAGCGATGAGCAGGTTATGGTAAATCTTTTTGATCAACAGCCTGTAAATAACGGCGGATCGTTTCAAATAAGCGGACAGACGGCGCTTGATTCCGGTTACTATATCTTTTTGATTTATCTTAAAAAAGACGCTGCCTTTGCTCCTGTTAGTCTTCGCCAGATTTTGCACGTTTATAAAAACATGGAAAGCTTTTTTGAACTTGAATTAAGCGAAGAGAGCTTTACAGAGCTTGATCCTTTATTCGAAGGAAGCGGAACAGAAAGTAATCCTTTCCTTATTACCAATGAATACCAATTGCGTCAGGCGGGCAGAGCGGGAGCGAACGACAACGCTTTTGCCGCATGGACGCTCGGCGCTCATTATAAATTGACAGCTAACATAACGCTCTCGGGCGGGAATGACAATTGGGAACCGATTGGCGAGGATTTCGCAGGCAATCTTTTTACCGGTACTTTTGACGGCAATGGCTTTGGTATAAGCGCGATAAAAATGGATCATGGTTTTGACGCAGGATTTTTCGGCGCTGTCGGCGAGAATGGAGTTGTTAAAAACTTAAATATAATCAATGCCGATATTATTGGCGATATGTTCGTTGGCGCTCTTGTTGGAACCAATAAAGGTATAATTTTTAATTGTACTGCATCGGGAAATGTAAGGGGAGAATCATCAGTTGGAGGTTTGGTTGGCTGGAGCAGCGGAACTATTCAAAATTGTTATTTTATTGGCAATGCAAGCGGCGGTAATTTTAGCTGGTTAGTAGGCGGTATTGTTGGTAACAGCGAAGGCGTAGTTAGAAATTGTTTTGCCGCAGGAAATGTAATTGGCGGTGAAGATGTAGGCGGAATTACAGGTAGTAATGATCAAGGGATAGTTCAAAATAATATTGCGTTAAATGAATTTATTGCCGCATATTATGATATGCAAAATTTTGTCGGACGCGTTCTGGCTTACAATAACAGCGGTCAGCTAATTAATAATTACGCTTTTGCAAACATGATTGTAAAATACAATTGGAACGGCGTATCGGGTATAGATGAGCCTCTTGAAAAAGAGTTAAATCAAACTGACGGTCAGGATATTTCCAAAGCGCAGATAAAAACAAGAGCGGCTTGGGAGACAGCAGGTTTTACGTTTAACGGGTCGCCGTGGGTGTGGCAGGACGGCAAGATGCCGCGCCTTTATTGGGAAAACAAGCGCTAGGGATT
>JGI24695J34938_10003384_pt1 | contig 11202 bp, 10 predicted proteins | sample TergutCo191P3_FD_34938 | JGI IMG/M metagenome (IMG submission 34938) | reverse complement strand
ATTTCCGGGGACACATACTGTACGGTTATGCGCTCTCCTTCCAATGTAAATGGCGTTCGGTCAATGATAAACGCCTTAGGCCGTAATAATATTGCCTGTTCAAGGATTGCATAAGGCTCTTCCAGGTATTGCAGCACACCGGAAAAAAGGATAACATCTGGCTGAGAATCGGCAGCACATTCCTGGATTGACGGCCAAAATTTCAGGGTATCCGTTGTAAATTCTTTTTGACCGCAGTGCACGACATGAGGTTGCTCGACAATATTCCAAGAAAGCCTATGTATGGTATCAAGCAAAATCTGGTGTTGTCGGTATGTGCTACCCAAAGCGCCACCGAAATCCAAAACGTTGAGGCTTCCGTGATTCTGAGCGGCGATCATCATTAGCCCGGACAACAGAGGCCAACGATATTCCTCACGATAAAAAAGAACCGAGTCGCGCTCCCATAATGCCTGTCCATCGCGTACAGCGCGTGCGGCGCCGCGAATTTTAAGGAATATAGCTTCATGCTCATAGCCATCGGAGGCCACGACTGCGGATTGCCAGTTTGGGTAGTCGCCCTCCCATTGCACTGCAGCGTTTTTGGTATAACAACGCGTCAGAAAACGGTAAATTACCGGCGGGAGGCAATCTTTCAACAGGTTTTTAACTTGTTGAAGGGAAGGCAGAAAAGGCAGACAAGTGCGGATGTATTGTTTCAGCCTGCACCAGTGGGTTGGGGCGGCACGCAGCCTGGAATGAAATTCCATATTCGCCTGCCGCATAGCAGGATTTTCCTGAGGCGTTTGGCGTTCCACTAAGATCGGCCTGTCGGCCAAAACAACGTCAAATACATCAGTTGTTTCGACATTGGTTCCTTGCCCATCTCCACCTATATGCTGAACCAAGGAACGGCCAGGATGCAGGGTGTACATATCATGGATGAAGGCTGTCGCTCGCCAGCGCACGGCCCATGAACTGACTTTGCCATCGCGGCAAGCTCGTAACATTCCTATATAGTCGTAGCTATTGTTGCAGTTAAAGGCATAATCAAGTTTTGCTTGCTGCAAGGCTGCAAACAAGGTTTTCGCATCCGGTTCAAATAATGCCCATGCTCGTTGCCAGGTGGCCCAGCCGAGACAATCGGCACCCTTTAGGAAAAAAGTTTCCGGTGGATTTTCCACGGTGTGCGGGAAGGCCCAGCCGTGTATGGAGGCGACATTGGAGTTATCCGCATACATCTCCAAAGCTGCATTCATATATCGTAAAAAATATGGCGAAGTGACGAGATCATCTTCAAGGACGATGACCACGCCATGTTGCTCAATCATGTGGTTGACCCCTCTGATGATGCTTGAGGCTAACCCAAAGTTTACATCGTGAGCGACTATTGTGAGGGATTTGAAACCTGATGCTGTCAGGGCAATTTCTCGAACGGCATCGGTTCGCGATTTTTCCGCCGTGTTACGGGGCCCGTCACAAAAGATAGTCAGATCGCTTTCAGCGGCTAAATCGTTGGCAGCCAAGGCGAGCAAGGTGCAACGTAGATGCTCTGGACGATTAAAAGCAAATACGGCTATGGGGGCGGGCATTGATTCTCTCCGCAAAAATGAAAACAGATTTCACTGTAAACCTCACCCACGATTGATGAAGCAGGATACATTCATTCTAGCAATGTTCGCGGCCAGACATTTCGCGTGTAAACCCATCCTCGAGCCCTTTAAGCAATTTTTTTATGTTTTGCAAAGATTCATTGTGAATTTTTTCTGATTGCAGTTTAAGATTTTCAATATAATAATTATATTCCTTACTGCTCATAACAATTGCTTTATGTAGTGAATTTAAGAATTCTGGTTTTTCATACACAATCGCAGATGATGTCGTGAAACCAAAACAATCCGCAAAATGCTTCTCAATAATGCATGGCGTCAGAAATCCCAATGAAAGTTGTCTTGAGCCAGATGTTTTTATGAGGCCATATTTAAGATGCAATTGATTATTCGAATTTAGTAAAGGAATAATAAAATCCGAATTTTTGAGTTGGTCATACATATCCTTGAAATTTAGCCGCCCAAGAATGTGTAAGAATCTATAAATTTTTTTAAGTTTTTTGAAGTTTGATGCCTCACCGATAAGCGTGACAGAAAAGTTTTTGATTTCCATCGCAAGCAACATATCAATATGTTCAAATAATAGTTCATAGTCCCGTCGTGATTCTTCAAAATTTCCTATAACAACAAATTGTGTAGTAGAATTTTTTTTATGCGTTTCAACATTGGTAAAATATATAGGAGCAACAGAGTAGCCGTTCCGGAAGTTTGAAAAGGGCTGCAATGTGATAATTCTTGATTGTTGAATGAGAATTTTCATAGAGACAGAGGTAAATTCATTGATATTATGTAATACTGCAATAGTGCCTAGTTTTGTTTTATATAGGTATTTATGGTTTTGCAAGAAATCATAAGGCGGAGCGGCATATACTAACGAACTCATCAACACAATAAGATCAAACCCGTTTTCAATACAACGATATAACAAATGCGTTGCTTGATAAGAACTTTTGTAAATATGCAAATTTTCTGCATCCATATTAACAAAAGGGTCTTCATTCGCACACTTACGACGCATAATGACATGGACATTATAGCCGAGTAAAAGAAAATAATGCGCAAATCCCGGTAGAATTTCAGCATGGGTTACATTGGGTTCTATGAACACAACATTTTTTTCGCCAATATTATTTTTTAGCCGAGTGTAAATAATTTTTGATTCAAAAAATGCAATGACTTTTGATATAAATAGCCGTAGGAATTTTATTGTTCTATATAATAATTGAAATGACTTTATAGAATTGTTAATTTTCTTGTTTATAATATTCATAGTTTATTCCTCGCTACAGTACAAAATTGTAAAAATGGAATATCGGAAAAAATTGGCACATTTTTGATAATGCGGTGATATAAGCATTTGCTGTATTGTTGATTCCCTCATGGATTAGTTCGTCTAAACCACACTCTTCATGCATATTCAAGATTGTTTTTGATGTAAAAAAACGCAAATGACTATAATCAGTAATACCTGACTCTTTGTATTGGAAGTTATTTTTAAAAAATAGATCTATTAAAACAGAATAATGGCGCATATTTGGTATGGAACTTATGATCACGCCATTATTTGCGAGAAGTGTCTTGGCTAATAGTAACGCTTCATAGGGATACTCCATATGTTCCAAGACGTCATTGAAAAAGATGGCATCAAATTGTTGGTTACCGTAATCAAAAGATTTGTCGAAATGACGATTGATAACTTTTGTCAGCATTTTCTCTGCCTCAAGGCAGGCTGATGTGTTAGGTTCAATACCCCAAACAATAGCTTGACTATTTTGCATCAAGTGATTCCCCAGCGTTCATGTTCCGCAACCGACATCTAGAATATATTTCGCTCGCGCTGGAAGATAGCGCAACGTCTCATGTCGGAATGTTTGGTAGTATAGAATTTCGTGGTTTATACGTCGCATTCAGATATTATCCCTGTATTTTGTTTTGAAAAAATTCAATGTCTTGACCAAACAATTTTTTATTTCACACAAGAAGAATCGTAGAATACCTTTGCCGGAAAGCAACCTAATATCAATTATTAACGGAGACACTTCAGATAATTTACTTCCAAGCAACCATTCATTAAGCATCGCTTTTGTTTTATTCCTAAACAGGTTCCAATTGTTTTCAATAATAAAACTGCTATGCCATTCATTGGACAGCCATGTCACTACACGTTGTTGTAAACCTGGGGAGATGGGTGCGTTATCATTGAAATATTTACCGGTATGGTTTCTATCAACGAAATCGTCCAATATCATATCGTTGATAAAAACAATATTGCCTAATCGTTCGATAATTTTTTTACTTAGTATGAAACAATTCGTTCGTATCCATTTTTTTATTTTTATATTATAAATGGTTTCCTTATTAATCAAATAGTCAACATTACCAAGTGGAATATTCATAATGATAAAAATTTTTATATATAGAATATTTATTGATTCCAATAATGACGGCCCGGATACCTCAAATGAGTCATTGATGAAAAGAACTCCGTTATATTCCGGCACAATGCGACTTGCTTGTTCCAGTCCGAGACGCCATCCAGAAAACTCCCAATCCGCATTGTCTCCGCCCATTGAATAGCAATCAACGCCGGTATATTCAAGGTTCCGAAATGGTCGGGCATTGTCAATCCTAAATATGACCCAGCGAATCTCCGAAAACGCAGCAAGATGCGCCTCGAGACGATTATAAGCATTCGGATACTTAACTGTATCGTATTGGACAAAAAGAACAAGAACTATCATGATATTAGATTTCTCTGCCTTCAATCCAGGCAATCAGCGGAGCCAGCCAAGCGAGTTCGCAATGCGTGGCCGCAGCAGGAATACTGGATATCAAGCGGCGTTGTGGGTGTCGAGAAAAACGCTGCTGCAAAAAGTTCAGCAAATTTCTTGGATGTCTTTGCAAAAAATTGAAAGCCTCAAAATCGCGGATGCCGAATCTTTGCCAGATGGGCGCATATTCCGTTATGGTTTTTGCCTTACATGCAAAAGTCATGGTTGTGCTGTTCGTTGTCTTCCAGTAGGTGGATTTTGTCAATAGCACTCGACATTTCTCACCTCCTTCCTGGATAAACGGATTGGGGCCACTGTCAGATGCGTTGATGTATTTATCAGGATGGTCGTATAACGTGACATAATCTGCTATATCCAGGCCTTCCTCCAACAGGGTTGCCAGCATCGGAGATGCGCATTAGTATATTAATCATGCAGAATTCCCCCGAAGAGTCTGGGCGATAGTTTTTATTATTTTTCCCAATATCCGCTGCGTCAAATGATGAGCTTTGGCGTTAAAAAATAATGCCAGATTGACGAGGAACCAAAATTGGGCTATTAACCATTCTCTGTTGTTATAACGTATAATCAAGGGGTTATATCTTTCAAGATTGTTTTGGACATATTGCGGGAGCACCTCCAAGACAGTAGCCACGTAAAATTTTTCGCGCCGGCCGTAAAGATCCTTTCCGCAAACTATAGTTCTCTGGAGGCTTTCAGCATCCATTTTCGCTACTGTACCAACGTACCGTGACTCTTGAGTATCAGCTATGGACTTCAGCTTATTAATAATGGATTCAGCGCCGCCGCAATAGCTGAAATGCCAACCGCCATCCCTGATACGCTCTCCATTGCAAAAGCGAAAGTAAGTCGGCAGGCCTTTCCGAGAAAAGGCATTTGCTGGATTCGCTGATAATTCTTGTGCCGGGTCAAGGATATCCGTAAATCTACCCATACGCGTTCCCCGCCATACAGGCTCACTCCAGCACCGCATATTTAGATAGTAATAACGTAAGCTCTGCTCAAAAACTTTGATGCCAGAGGTGTCCCGGTAAGCGAGTATCTTTTCCGGATCAGGAATTTCGTCCACATCGGAGATTAGTACTATGTCGTCCTGACGGCATTCCACAATCCCTCGCATGATGGAATCACGTTGATAATTTTCCAGATACCAAATTTTGCTGGCATCGTCTGTTTGTGGTGACGGAGGTGGATTTTCAGAAACAATATGGATTATTTTATCGCGGAATTGGGCAAATCTCGTTTGATTTTCCGCATAAAAAAGAGGTTTACTTTTCCCTTGATGCGTCAGATGAGATTCAACAAGAACAAACCTATCCACGACATCGTTCAGAATATTCAGGCGAATTTCTAGAATGTCAAGCTCATTGAAAAATGAAAAGCAGTCGTAAATCATCAGTGCCTCCAAGCAAAATTCTCAATTTATATTCGGTGACTTTACTGGAAATATATTTAAGGTTTTATCATTTTAAGTAAACTAATAAATCTAAGCACTATCTTTTTATAACAGAATATTCCAATTCTAAACATATTTAAGAACTTGCGCAGATAAACTGAAACATACAATGTAAAGATATAAGCTATATCTCTTTTGTATATAGTATGATAGATATGTTCTATCTGTGACATTGCTTTTGCATCATCATAATTCTCACTGGCAAAATGTTCGCCTAGCATTGAAAGACGATGCCGCAAATCCGGATTGGTGAATAGCAGCTTCAGTTGTTGTGCGTATTCCTTTTCATTTTCCGCCCACAGACCACCTGGCCCCATGGTATCCCTGTGAGCATTTCCGCGTGCGGCGTGACCAAGGCATGGTAGCTTGTGCATTAGCGCCTCAGCAAAAACATAGCCGAATGTTTCACCATCCTTCCTTCCATGCGCGAAAATATCTAACGTATTCAAAAAAGATGAAATAATTTTACGCTCAGCAGTATGGGGAAGTTGGAGAAAGTTTTTTATACCCAGGCGCGCTGCCTGTTCGCTATATTGGCGGCTGCCGCCCAAAATTAGAAACCAGGAGTTGTCCGGAGCAATTGCGGCAAAAGCGTTAAGCGGCATGGGGGAAAAAATGTTATCATCCGCGCGTTGATGGAACCCAGCCACAAGAGCATCCTTTGGAATACCGAGTGATTCACGTATGCCTTGGGTCTCTACAGGTTCTTCGATACCTGCGATCGCTACTGAACTGAAGCGCCGGCTCCCACCTAAGGAAATCCAACGCTCTCGCCACCATTGGCTAGAAATGAAACTATGGTAAACATTCGAGCTGAAATCCACACCGCTGTCATAGGCAACAAACTGCACCACAGGCTTTTTGATAAGATAGTAAGGCCATTCCCTCTGCCCAGCAATGGCTGTCTGGATGATATCATAATTGCCTTCGTCAAAGCATTCGAATATGTCAGTATTAATCCACTTTCCTGAGGCTGAAATGCCTTCAGCTCTGATCTGAATTATACGTACGCCATGCTCCCTAAGGAAATCTTCCCGGCCGGAATGCGCTTTTCCAGTATAATAGTATGTCGCCTCGAAGTCGTTCTTGTTCAAATAGGCAGCCACGCACTGAAGCCACCGTTCTGTTCCGCCGGTTGTTAAACCGCTGTATTTTATGAATGCAACCTTGATCTTAGGCATCAGAAGCCAGCCATGCGTTATATTTTTCGAGAATAGCGTCAACGCGTTTTTTTTGTGTATGGAAGGTATGAACCTTTTTGTATCCGTTCTCTGCAATTCTGTTCCGTTCAACTTTACCGTTTTCACTCAGATAATAGCGAATTTTTTCACTGCAATCCGCTACATCATCATAAAACACAATATCTTCATTATCTGAAAAAATTCGCTGGATCATGGTTTTTTCAGGCAGACGATCTGTCAACACCATACACCCACAGGCCATACCTTCGAATATGCGCCGTGTAATTTCCTTATGGCGTGAATGTTGCAGCACGATGGAGGCGGATGCGAAAAATTTGCCGTATGCCTCCCCATGCAATCCCATCTTATTAATGAAGATGTCAGGCATGGTTACTGAAAGTTCATCCATAATAGTGGAGCTCCCCTGTCCGCGCGTTGAGACGGTGATATCGCCACGCCGCACCTCGGGGTATAGCTTGTGTATAATATCATCGCAAAAATGGGGCCACCATATCGCCTCACTCCCCATACTTTCATATTTTTCTTGGCAGGAATAGTCTGGGGTAAGAATCAGTTTAAAATCTTTTGCCTTGGGGTTGTTGTTGGCAAATCGCTGGGGGTCGTCAGAGGATTCAAAAACAGTGTATATATCCGGCATATTAAGTTTAGCGAAAAATTTGCTTCTGAATCCGGTGTAGTCAAGATGAAAGATGATGTCAGGAAAGTATTGCTCTTCAAGTATCATATGATATAGCTTTGCCACATTACGATCATGATAGCGATCTGCCTCATCAAATAAGCTGAATATCCTTGTTTTCCAGCCTCTCTTGGCAAACTCTCGGATAAGGCTCAGGGGTGTGGACCAGATATCAGAGTCGCGGTGTGCGCAAATAAATGCTATGTGCTGGATAGGGTTTTTGCCTTTACGTGAAGTTGCACCTATTTTCTCCAGAAAACATATGCGCTTGATGGACTGCTTGACTCGCGCCCGCCAAGGCAAACTCCTAGGTCTCTGGCGATGCGCGAACAACCCAGTGCCTGCGGCAACGATAAAATGCTGTTCAGCCCACCATGAGGCTATATTTCCTTGCAGACTTATTAAATCCGGTGGAACATTCCGGGAAATCGCATAGTTATTTTGGCTTTTTTGCTCCTCTCGGGTAAGCGTAGGCCTATAGTTGTTCTCTGCGATCTTTTTGATGAATTCTGTTTTGTACATACAGGGGTTATTTGTAAAATTTGCATGACATGAGGAGGCCAAGAACATATCCTCCCCTCCCTCATCCAAACAAATCTTTTGAAATATTTCTGGGAATTTTATAGTTGGATCTTCAATCCAATGGATACAGTTCAGCCACCCTTTCGGAGCATCAGGCTCTTTCCCTTGAAATTGCAGCCCATAAAGCGGTTCTCCAAAAAAATACTTATGCCGAAGACGAACACAATGCGCCATACCTGTTCTCAATATTTCAATAGCATTGCGCAGACGTAACGCTGTCGTCACTTCATCTTCAATACATTCCCAATCATTTTCCAGGAAAAGAAAATATTCGCCCTGCGCATTGGCGCACAGTCGCCGATAGGCCTCCTGGATGCCAACATTGACCGGCGAATAAATGGGGGTTAGACCGTATTTGTTTGCCAGAGCCGATTCAGCGGGGTTGTTTTCTTGTAAAAACAACATTGACTCCAAAGCGAAATCAAGGAGTCCTGATGCTTTGTAGGAGGCCAGCGTCTGCTCCAGAATAGCCGGTTTGTTCCAGGTCAATATGCCTATGCTCAGGCTAACGGTTTTCTTCGTTGTAGCGCCGGTATGTATTTCTGTTATGTTATTCATGGCAGTTTGTTAACCGGCTATTATTGTTCAAGATAAAGAATGCACATGAAGATAAATGTTGTTAAGCGATTGACATTTAATCTTTTCAAAATAGCTCGAACAATCCCGCCCACACCATCTGTTTTAAATTTAACGGCATTGTTGAATCCGCTAAGATAGGCAATCATTCCATTATTACTCGTGAAATCTTGTCCTCGCATCATTCCCGCTCCCAAGATGATTTATCATGCGTCGCTGAAATGACTTCCTGTGCAACAGGCAAGATTACCACATCCATTGTATTGTCGGTTTCATAATCAAAACGCTGGTACCCATTGCTGAAAAGCCATTCAAGCTGCATTACTTGTTCCTCGCGATACGGATGTCCACTGCCCCAGCCGAGTTCAATGATAATGGGGGGTTTATTGCTTAAAGAAGCGAGCAGCTCCCGCCCCCCCCAGTACCTTGTGTTCAGGCCCCTTCAACATCTATCTTTAATAGATGCACTACGGGGCGTCCAGAATTTCGCCAGTATGCGTCTAATGTTGTTGTCTCGACATTTATCGGAACCATGCCATGCGTTATTTTTTCTTTGATTAACGTATTCCATCCGAGATTGTCATGGCACATATGCAAAATTTCTGTGCCTTCTTTATCAGATAAAGCTTTGCCGATTATTTCAACTTTGGAGTAGCCGGCTGTCGCGAGTCTGGAAAAATCTCTATAAATTGGAACAGGTTCAAATATTATTATCTTCACATCTCTTTTTTTGAGTATATTCAGGCTTACTAACGAAAGATTGCCACCAATATCATAAAATACATCACCATCATGCAATAACTCTATTGCTACATCGGACACTTCTTCTGGCCTGGCCCGTTCAGCAGCAAATTGTAAAAGTTTATACAAGCTAATGAAGTTGAACCTTGTCAGATTTAGATCGTTGAAATTATTGGTTAAAAACTTGTTCAAAGTAAATATATAATAATGAACAATCGGATTTAAAAATGAATACCAATGCATATTACGCAACTTACTAAGTATATATGCTACATTTTCCATAAAAATTTAATTCATCCTAGTGATTTTCTGGTGAAGTTCTGCCTCATATTCTGGCAGTACTTCTTCAACTGAACCCATGCGGCGTACAATCCCTTTATCCAGCCAAACCAGTACATCGCAACCTTCCACAGTGGTCAGACGGTGAGCGATGATAACCATGGTCACTTGGTCGCGCAAGGACAAGATGGTGTCGTGGATAACCCTTTCGTTCTTCATGTCCAAGGAACTGGTAGCCTCATCAAAAATAATCAAAGCCGGCTCGGAATACAGGGCCCGGGCAATGGCTACCCGTTGTGCCTGGCCGCCGGAAAGGCGGGTTCCCCTGTCTCCCAGCACGGTATCTATGCCGTGTTCCAATTCGTCAACAAAATCCAGTGATGCCATGCGGCAGCATTCCAGCACTTTTTCTCGGTTTATATCTTCTCCCCAGCGAGAAAGAGCCACGTTATCCGCCAGAGAGGCATCCAATATATAGGGCGCTTGCGCCACATAGCCGATGCGACTAAGCCAGGAACGAGCGTTGTCCCTGGTAATCGGAACGCCATCAATCAGAAGTAGGCCAGATGTCGGCGGCATAATGCCGGTAAGCAGATTGACCAGAGTGCTCTTGCCCGCACCTGAGAGGCCAACCAGCCCGATCATTTTACCGGCTTCAATAGATATGGACACATCGCGCAAGGCCTCAGATGTCGCCTTGGGATAACGGAAAGATATATTTTCAAAAATGATGTTACGTTTGAAGGACAAAGGCGTGATATCCGTATCGAGGGGCAGCAATTCATCCGCCAAAGTCCGCTCCAAGATAACTAGCTCCACTGTTTTCCGCAGATACGGCAAACCGCCGCGCATAGCGGTAACGGCATCAACCAGACGGTTTGCAACGGGCAGGCCCCGCCAAGCCGCAGCCGCCATAAAGCCCATGATGCCGGAGATGCGGGCCATGCCCGCATCTTGCACGAAAACCAGATAAAGCATCACCATGACCAGGGTGGCGAAGCCAAGTGTTTCCAGACTGACCACAGGCAACCGAAGAATAGTCTGTTGATGTATTCTGGCCTTGACAGTCTTGCTTAAGTGTTCCTTATACGCATTGAAAAGCGGGGTTTCGCGGCCATAAAGGCGGATTTCCTTGAGTCCGTGCAGAGCCAAGTGAGTACTTTTGTTGGTATTATATTCCGCCGTGTAAACCGCGTTTGAGCTACGATCCAGAAATCTGCGGATAGCTTTGACAACCAGTGTGCCGCCCAAGCCGAGAACCACAAGGAACATCAAGGAAGGCAAAGGAGAAACACTGACCAAGCCGATG
>JGI24695J34938_10003382_pt1 | contig 11206 bp, 12 predicted proteins | sample TergutCo191P3_FD_34938 | JGI IMG/M metagenome (IMG submission 34938) | reverse complement strand
TCCTTGAGCTGAAGAGGTTATGGATACACACCCTATTACTAAATCTTTATGCTCATAATTAGGGAAATGCTCTATCATATCCGCATTTCTGAGAAGACCTATATACGGGTTGTGTACATAATCTATAGATCTACTGTTTACAAATAAAAGAATCTCTCCATCAGACAGAACAGGCACTATCCAATCGTTTGTGAATCTTAATGAAAGCGGCTCTCCATCAGGTACACGAGAAATATTCCAAGTGGATACGTGGTCTAACTTTTCATTTACAATCTCATACGTGGGAATAGGTTTACCAAGATGTAAATTATCTAACTGTTCTTTGTTTTTTATGCCATAGCTGGAGTAAAAATCTTCAGACACATCTTTAATCTTCGTAGCCACCATTTCTTCCATTTCCGGCGTAATTATTAATTCTTTTTTCTCTATTTGGGCGCTGGCTATGGCTATCATGCCCAGTATTGTTATGAGTAATGTTAATTTTTTCATAATTTATCTCCTTTACTTTGCACTTCGCTGAGGTCAATTCTGTTTTCCGTTATTTCTTTTTCAGACGGAATGTTTATCATAAATTAATTTGTTGCAAATAAAACATTTTTTACATTATAAAAAATTTTTGCATTTGTTAAACTTTCGCCCTTTCGCGCTTTCTCTTAATTCTTAACAAAACAAAGATTAGTGTTTAGTCTTATTGCCGTTGGCTGCAGCCAACGAATAATAGTAAATTTCACAGAGAGGAATTTCTTCCCTTAATCAAATAAAATGTATAAAGCCCCAGCCCTAACCAAATAGAGCTAAAGCACACAATATGCGCTGTAGTAAATGCCTCTTTAAACAATAAGATACCACAAAGCAACTGCAACGTGGGCGACAAATATTGAATAAACCCTAACGTTGTCATTGACACTGTTTCGTTTGCTTTTCCAAAAAGATATAAGGGAACTGCTGTGATGGGTCCTGCAAACATGATGAGCAGCATTGTAGAAATATCCGTAAGTTGATAGCTGTTCGTGTGATCTACAAAAGTCATCACTAAAAAACCGAGTGCTATGGGCAGCGCAATCATTGTTTCTATGGTCAGTGCAGGCATGGCGGCTACACCGGCTTTCTTTCTTAAAAGCGCATAGAAAGAGAATGAGCAAGCCAAAATGATGGCTACAAACGGAAATGTGCCGTAACTATACGTGAGGTAAGCTACCCCGAAAAATGCAAAGGCTATTGCAATCTTTTGTATTCTTGAAAGTTGTTCTTTCAAAAAGAGCACCCCCAAAATCACATTAATAAACGGATTGATGTAATATCCTAATGAAGCGTCAACAACGTGTCCGTTTGCGACAGCCCAGATGTATAATGCCCAATTCAGGGTAATGAGGGTTGCGGTTCCCAGCAGGTAAAGCATTTTTTTTCCGCTTTTTAAGATAGGGCGAAAATTGGTTTTAAAAATCAGCACTGATAAAACGAGCATGAGCACGGCAGACCATAGAATACGGTGTGCCACAATTTCATACGGCGTTATATGAGATAACAGATACCAGTAGAGCGGCATGGTTCCCCAAATTAAATAGGCAAAAACAGCGTAAAGGATTCCTTGGGTTTTGGGCATTAGAAAGATATTTTCTCCTGTAGATACATATTTCTCAGTACTTTGGTTGAATTGATGTTAAATTGGTTTCACCAGTGTTTGCATGATGTTTGCTCATTAAGATTCTTAATTACGCTGCAAATGTCGAAATATTTTTCAATTACACCAATGCGGTTAGAAATTCGCTGTATCTACAAGTCTTTTGCCCTGCAGGGTATCTAATTTGGTGAGGTATTTTCCATTCACCAGTGTGTTTCTGCTGATGCGGATAAAACCCATATTGCTAAAATCCTCTTCAAATGCCCTAATGGGTCTGATTTCCATTAAGTAGCTGCTATCGTTTAAAAAAATGGTAGATAACTCTCCATGACACTGAATATAAAGAATGTTTTCTACGTGAATGCATATTTTTTTATGACCTCTGGTGGTCATTTTTTTTCCTATTTGTTGACTGTAATCAATGCTCATAAAATGTGGTTTTGGTTTTTGGGTTTTAAAAAAAAGAAAGCGTGATACTTAATATCCGCTTTCTGAGGTGCTTGACAAAACCTTGTAATACGAAATATGTTAAGTTCACGCTCGCGCGAACATTAAACTTACCCTCCATTACGTCTAGATTGTCAAGCTTTCAGAAAGAAAGATAAAAGCTTAATGCTTTTTGAAATTGTTTAATTTTTTTTGCTACATTATATTTTTGTTTAAATTTTCGGCAAAAGTAGGGAAAAAATGTTTCGATTATTTTTAACACAGAGAACACAAAGAAGACACAAAGGGCGCAGAGATATTAGACCTCTGCGCCCTTTGTAAAAAATCTTTGTCTATATGGTTAAATAATCCTTTTGTTAGCGGGTTGTGCAATCAAACACCGCAATTCTGTTTTATTTAACTTCAAACTCAGCAACTAAACTATGATTTTCTATTTCCTTAATTATACGATACTTTCCTGTTATCCCTTCATTACACTCTTCAACTATTGAATATAACTTCGTTATTCCTTCTTTTATTTCACCGGCAGGAATATGAAGTAAAATATCTTCAAAACCCCAATTATCAGGAAATGGAATACGTTCCCAATTATTATTATTGAAATATTCTATAGTATAGGGTGTTCCATAAGACAAATTTTGCTTTGTATGATTCTCCATCCGTAAATAGTTTATGGAATTTTTTGTAACTTCTTCAGGTAAAACACACATGGCGATATATTCTTTTTTGTCTATTTCAACTTTTCCACAATCACAAAGAAAGTTAGTTTCGTTGTATTTAAAACAACTTGTTAAACAAGTTAATAGCCACAAGAGTGTTCCTAATACTAAAATTGCTTTTTTCATATTAATAATTTTGGTTTATAATAATTTTTAAAACATTTCGGCGAAAATAAAAGAAATGCAGAAACATCAATAAAACTTTTATTGTATCACTACTTTTTTTACTATAACCTTGTCTGATATTGTCATTCTGACATTACTACTGGTGCGTTAAAAATTTAATAGTCGTTATCAAATATATTATATTGTAGTTCTTTGACATCTTGATTGACTTGAAATTCTGTAAGTAATTCTTTGATAGGTGTTTTATCAAATGCAGAAATTCCCAGAATCTGCATTATTTCATAAATTGAGAGAGTGCTTTTTAAGCANTATTTAACGTAAGCTACTATCAAATAGGTAGATATTGCAACCCAAATGTGTATTTTGACTGCATTTTCGGAGTGTCCCCAAAGTTTTTTAATGGTCAAGTTTTGCTTTATCCATTTAAAAAAAACTTCAATTTGCCACCGATTTCTATATAAATCTGCTATTTCTAAGGCCGATACTTCAAAATTGTTGCTCAAAAAAATGAGTAAAACTTTGTTTTCGTTGTCGTAAAATTCAACTAAACGTAGTTTTTCGGGATAAAGTCGTTTGGATTTAGGCACAGTTAGTACGATTGTTTTATCAGCACGTACCCCGGTGGTCTCATCAATATTGAAATTTTGTTCAATTATGTCGTATTTTATTGACGATTTAGCTCTTGTAACAAAGAACGCATCTTCCTTATTAATACGATATAAAGCATCAAAATCAACATAAGCCTTGTCCATCAGATAAATGGCATTTGAGTAAAATGTCATCACATCAAGCACATTACTATCATGATATTTTCCGTCTGTAATGAGGATAAAACTTGGAATATGACCACGTAAATCAAGTAAAGTATGAATTTTTATTGCTCCACGAGAATATTTACCCTCAGCCCAAGAAAAGAGTTTGATACTCAAAGAGATTGTGGTTGAATCCAAAGCAAAAACCTCATTATCAATATCCATTTCGGGAATGCTGTTTTCGGCATATAAGGGACGAACAAGATGGATTAAATACTCTCCAAAATCGGAAAATATTTGCCAATTGCGTTGCTCATTGGCTCTTGAAAGTGTTGTATGGACAACATTTTGTTTGATTCCTAAATGGTAAAGTTTGCGCTTGTGAGCTTTCAAACAAAGNCAAATATCACGCAAGGAGTTCAGAGAAGTGATTTGTCCAAAAAAGAGTTGGATAAACTGATTCCAACAATTCAAATCTCGCGTGCGATAATTGCCATTGTAACGATTTACACATTTTTCAAACTCATACTTATTCACAAAATCAAGTAATTGAGCAAAAATATACTTACCAGAATTCATAATTTTACACTTTTGAGTGCAAAAATATTTTCAATTCAAATCAAAAAATCAAAGAACGCTTGTATTTTATTAGGTATTAATTAATTATAAATAATCTTAAAAAGTTAATGCACCACTAGTATTCTGACATAATAGATACCTGCAGGCAAATTTGCCTGATTGATCTGTATTGTTTCCTCGTAACAGTCCACATTACCGATGAGTACTCCCATTGCATTGAAGATTTCTACAGTATAGGGTTCTATATTACCTGTTATTTTTACGGTGAAATTTCCATCGTTGGGGTTTGGATAAATGGTAAAATCAACTTCTGTTGTTTGAGGTTCTGTTATGTCCTTTTCTAACCCAAAGAGTATTTCTTCATTGTGTAATTCCTCGTCTATTTCTGAGTTAGGAGGACTTAAATTTTCTCCATCTCTTCCTCCACCATTTCCTCTGGTCGCAAAATACACACTTTATTGTATTTTTATTCCTATTTTCCACCAAACCTATATCTTACTCCAACAGCTACTGCGCTTGCCCACAAACCGCGATGGTAAAAATCAACGCCCATACGTTTGTCTTCAATATTATAGTTTTTTTTAAAGAATTGAGGTCCGATGAGTGGACGATATTCAACAGATAGCTGTAGTGGAAATTTAAAATTCCATTCCAATCCTATCATTCCGGCAACACCTACAAAGCCACAAGTGAACCATTTATGTTTAGAACCTTTAAGCCAATCTATCATTCCAGAGCCTCCCCATCCCCAATCGCAGCCACCGCCAACACCAATTCCCGAATAGAAATTCAAATTTCCTGCATTTGCAGCAACAAGGGGGATTAACCAGTTAAAGGTAACAGTGCCTTGAACGCCCCACAACCCATAAGCCATAAAATCTACATCTGCCTGAATCATGTTTTTTTCGCCTATTTGGTGTTGATAAGAAGGTGCAATCGTCCAACCTATACGCCCACCGATAGCTCTCGGTTGTGATAGGGCAACTATGTAAGTTGCAAATAGAATAATTGTTAAAAGTGATATTTTTTTCATTTTTTTTATTTTAGGTAATTATGCCATTTTTCATCATCGTTTCCACCATGTGTGTTCAACAACAAACTCAACAGCAAAACCATCTTCTATTTTAGGGATTAATACCCAGTTTGAACTTCCACCACCAAGCATACAATTTCCACATGAAATAGTTCTGATAGTATAAATGTATTTCTTCTTTTTAGCATCTTTTGTTACGTTTCTGTCAAAAAAAGCCATACACCCATCCCAAGCAGCATATTTTCCCAAAATGCTGTATTGAGAAAAATCAACAGGATTATAGGTTTCTCCGTTATCAAAACTTACCACGAAACCGAAAATATTTAAAGAATCTGATGTGATAATCTGCTCTTCTTTGCTATAGCTTAGTGTTGGTTTAAATAGAACGTTATTTATTATTTCCCCTGTTCCACCATCTATTTGTTGTGGCATATTTTTACAATGTCCGCCATCAATAAGTTTTTGACATGATATTAAACTAAAAAAAATGAATGTTAATATTACATAAATCAAAAAGTATTTCGTATTGTTCATAATACTGCGAATTTTGATGTTAAGATTTTGTTTTTATAATATAGTGAAATGATGTAAATACCGGAAACGGGGTTTTCAAGTTGAATGTTATCAATAACGATGTTTTTTTCACTATTATTGTAAACCATCACACCTCTAACATCGGTTATTATGATTTTTTGTAATTCACTTTTTTCATCGGATAGTTTAATTGAAAATGAACCGTGGTTTGGGTTAGGATAGATTACACATTCTTGCATATTTACTTCATCTTCAATTTTTTCTATTTTCATACTTTTTTCAAGAATATTATTGTTGTTTGAATTATAAATAACCCTTTCATTTGAATTACCTCCAATATTTTTTCCATTATTACATCCTAGTTCACAATCACCTATTTTAGCAGTAAAAGTACTTCCTGCTGTTGCATGAAATCCGGATTTTAAAACAATTTGATTTCCAGCTTCAAAAACTACTTTCGTTCCAGATTGAATGGTTGTGCTTTCAGCAGAAATATAGTCTTTTGCATTGTAAGCACCATCATATTGTCTTTTGCCAACTTTAGAATCATCTAAAAAATGAACATTATCACTGGTATGAAGATCATCACAATTATTAAAAATATAGTGCTGTTTACATGTTTCATCACCCACCATTCTTACAATCCATATTTGATCATGCCCTGAGTGTACTCCGGTAGGATTTAATTCGTAACATAACTCATATTTATGCCATGATTTGTCAAAACGTCCATACTGACCTTTGGATTTCTTACCACATATATTATAGGTACTCCCCGCAACTTGTTGTCCTACAACGTAGCCTGAACTATTAAATAATGGTGAACCTGAAGACCCTTGTTGGCTTCCCCCTTGCGTATATGTTACTTGCCAACCATAGGTTAATGTAGACGTTTTTTTCCATACAGCAATTTTCTTTATGTCAAAAAAAGGATGATGAATAGATACACCTGTTTCTGTCATATCGTCTTTCTCGTTTGACCATCCATTATAGAAAGCATTATAATTTTTAGGAGGTTTTTGATTTAGTTGTAGCAAAGCATAATCGGTTCCACCCTTCATTTGATTTACGTAGGCAGCATAAAACCCTTGTGAGATGTCATATCCCGTTTCTGGTGTAGTTAAATGCAATAATTTTCTACCACCTTGAAAATCAGTGGGACCAATAATAATCTCACCCGGACAAGGATATCTTGAGTCAATTTGATAGTGTAAATGTAAAGTAGCCGTATTGGGGTCTGTTCCAATTCCTAAAAACGATCCACGAGGAGATAACGCCATACGTTGTATATTGCGCGTTTTAAAAATTAAGGGGTCACATTCATAATCTTTGGAAGTACCTATAAAATGGGATGAGAGAATAGTGTCATTTCCATTGATGCTCCAATAAGGTTGTGAAGATTGCGCCAGCCCCTCAATAAGGAACGCGCATAGAAAAAGAATAAAAATAAGTTTTTTCATTTGTGGTTAATTTATAAAGGTTTATACTTAAATTTGCAGCGCAAACGTAAACTGCATTAACCCTCAAATGAAAAAGCGGGGAATATTTTTTTTAACCGGACGGGGCAAGTGGTTGAATGGGAATTTTCAGCATTTTATTAAAGCATAATAATATACCGGTTACCATTCTTCGTTACCTGCGCCGAAAGTGTTTCCGAAATAATTTCTAAAACATACTCAACAGATTCGTTGTTGCTAAAACTTACGTTTAACAAGATATTATTCAATTCATTGGATTTTACAATAATATCAACATGATAATGCGCCTTGATGATTTCTATGGCTTCTTGTAAAGAGATGTTATGAAAAGCAAGCTCTTGGGCAGTAGATTCTTCCGCAGGAACTTCTTCTGCTAACATCTTATCATCAATCATAGATTGTTTTTCAATAAGTTTTATAAACTGTTTTGTTAAAGCATCGTAAATGGCGCTTTCGTTTGCTTTAAGATAAATGCCGGTATTGTGAGCGGTGTAAAACCAAACTTCGCCTTCTGCAACCGTTACGGTTATGGATTTGTTGGGGTGGGTGGCGTCAATGCTAAAAACGGTGCCAATATCTTCTATATAAGTCTCTCCCGCTTGCACAACAAGTTTCTTCGAGCGCTCCGATTGAATATTAAAGTCGGCTTTTCCGGTCAGTTGAATTTTATGGGCAGTTTTTTTATTATAAACGATCTCCGTTCCGGGAAATAGTGTAACCTCCGCATTTTCAAATAACGTGTATTCTTTTTGAGTTTCTACCGCAGTTAATTGAACGGTTTTTGAAGGTTCTGTGAAATAGTAGCTTGCAAAAACAGCTACCACTATCAGGGCAATAGCCGCCGCCACACGCCAAAGTGTTGAAACTTTGAAAGACAGCTTAAAGCTATTTTGTTGTTTCTTATTCATGTAGCTTTTAAATTGTTGCAATGCCTTCTCAGTATCTATGGCAGGCAAATCACCTTTTTGCCCTGTATGTTGATACAACAAAGTCATTTGATAAAAATATTCTTCATTTTCATCAGACTTTGCTAACCAAACATCCAAGTTGTGCAACTCTTTTTCGGTGGCTTCGCCGCTGAAGTAGCGCGATAAAATTATATCAATTTCTTCATTCATAACACTTTAATTAAATTTAATATAAGAAAAATTCCCATCCATAAATAATCTTTTAGTTTTGTTCGTAAAATTTTTAGTGCTTTAACTATCTGTGTTTCTACGGTATTGGGCGAGATTTGCATCTGTTGGGCAATTTGAATATAGGAGAGGTTTTGCATTCGGCTCAATAAGAACACCTCTCGGCATCTTTCGGGCAGCGTGCTAATAGCAAGTTCAATTTGTCGGTACAATTCTTTGTGTATTAATGTTTGTTCTACCTGATTTTCTGCCGTGATGCTGCTGTTTATAATCTGTTCGTGATGCTCAGCCTGCATTTGCAATTGCTTTATTTTGTTTAAAGATGCGTTGTGTACCATTCTATATAAATATGATTTTATTGAGGTGCGAATCTCCATTTTTCCGCGTTGCTCCCACAAAGTGCAAAAAATCTTCTGTACAATATCTTCCGCCTCATCCTGATCGTGCAGTATGTTATACGCATAGCGACACAGCGGCTCATACCATTGTTTAAATAGCGCTTCGTAAACTTTTATATTTCCGTTTTTTAGATCAGTAATCTCCATTCCTTATTTTAATACGTTTCATTTTTTTAGAACACAAAAATAGAATTTTATCTATATGACAATTGAGGGCGGAAAAACCATTATCTTTTAGTAAAAAATAAAATTTTTCATGTACTTTCGCCCCCTGTTAATCAATTAAACAATTTAAAATAAACATCATTATGAAAATTACCAAACATTTTTTTTGCGTAGCGCTTATTGCATTTTTATTCGCGCCCTGTTCAACAAACCTCTTATTCGCGCAAGATCAAGAGAAAGCGAAACCTGAAGGCTACACCTTCACCCACACTAAAGAGATTAAATACACGCCTGTGAAAAACCAAAGCAGTTCGGGTACTTGCTGGAGCTTTTCAGGCGTTGGTTTTTTGGAGTCTGAATTGATTCGCAAGGGAAAAGGCGAGTTTGACTTGTCGGATATGTGGATTGTGAAACGCGCCTTTCAGGAAAAAGCAGACAAATATGTGCGGATGCACGGCAATTGGAATTTTGGTGGCGGAGGCGCTTTTGTAGATGTGTTTGCTATGATTGACAAATATGGTATTGTGCCCACCTCTGTTTTTAATGGCTTGGCATACGGCGAAACTATCCATATTCACGGCGAATTGGATGCTTTGCTGAAAGCATACGTGGATGTTATTGTTAAAAACCCCAATAAAAAATTGTCAACCGCATGGAAAAAGGGCTACAACGCTATTTTGGATGCTTATTTGGGTGTTGATCCCGATAAATTCACCTACAACGGAAAAGAATATACCCCCAAAACGTTTGCCTCTTCTTTAGGATTGAATATGAGCGATTATATCAGTATTACATCGTTCACGCACCACCCGTTTTATTCAAAATTTGCGATTGAAGTTCCCGACAACTGGATTTTAGAGCAGTCTTATAACGTTCCGCTTAATGAGATGATGCAGATTGTGAACAATGCGATTGATAAAGGATATGCAGTGGCGTGGGGCGCCGATGTGAGCGACAAAGGTTTTAACTGGAGAAAAGGAGTAGCCGTATTGCCTGAGAAAGATATGGCAAATATGAACGACTCAGACAGAGCGCGTTGGGAAAATTTATCCCAAGGAGAAAAGAATGATGAAATTTATAAGTTCGACAAACCCGGAAAAGAGAAAACCATTACGCAAGAAATTCGCCAAGAGGCATTTGACAACTTTACTACTACCGACGATCACGGTATGGTATTAGTAGGCAAAGCCACCGACCAAAACGGAACGCCCTATTTCATCGTAAAAAACTCGTGGGGTCTTGACAGTCGCAACCCATACAGCGGATTTTTATATGCTTCCGAACCTTTCATAGCAATGCAAACCATCAATATTATTGTTCACAAAGACGCAATTCCTGCGGAAATTAAAAAGAAACTCTCTATAAACTAACACATTAAAAAAATAATCATCTCATCATCTAATCATCTAATCAAAAAATCATCTCATTATCTAATCATCTAATCAAAAAAAATCTATTTTCGCCACCGTTTTTCAAAAACTGAAAAGCAGGTCCCTTAGCTCAGACGGTTAGAGCATCTGACTCATAATCAGGGGGTCCTTGGTTCGATCCCAAGAGGGACCACAGATGAAAATCAAACAGTTACAAAATCCTTGTAACTGTTTTTTTATTCCTGAACAAATTTTGAACAAACAAATCGGTTTGATTAGTACCGTCAATGACCATACAGGAAATTCACAGAGAAGAAGAACCTATTTTTTATAACATTAACAGCTATGAAAAGGGGTGATTGGGAAAAACCTATTTTAGGCATTAATGCCATATATCACCGTTCCGAAGGCAATTATGCAGTCACACTGAGTTTAGATTTGGGGCTTACATCTATATTTCCTCCGCATTTTTTTAAGAGATATAGAGACCGCATTGTGAAAGATGAATCTATTTCAAACGTAGATATTATCAAACATTATTTCAAGAACGATTGGGGATTGATGTTTGCAGTAGTTAACGAGGATTTTGAGTCTGTCTATCATTGTTTTGAAAATGATGATAAAGATGAAAAAATCAGTTTTGTAGCCGTATCTTCAGAAGGTTATTGTTTCGGCGAGAAACAAGGCAATATCAATATTATTAAGACAATCATATCTGAAGAAATGTTATTAGAAAAACAAAAGCCTTTATTTAGTCGCTCCTTACGATTCAAATTTTCGACATAATGTATCGCACGCGCATTTTCAACAGGTAGGCTAATAAGAAAACTGATTGGCTTTGGCATCGG
>JGI24695J34938_10003377_pt1 | contig 11213 bp, 10 predicted proteins | sample TergutCo191P3_FD_34938 | JGI IMG/M metagenome (IMG submission 34938) | reverse complement strand
CACGAATTCAAGTTTGAAGGCGGCGTAAAAAGTTTTGTCGATTATCTGAATCAGAATAAAACCGTTCTGTATAAAGAGCCGCTTTATGTTGAAGGCGCACGCGATGACGGCTTGGGCGGCAATATCGAAATTGAATGTGCCATTCAATACAACGATGGTTTTAACGAAATTATGTTTTCGTTTGTAAATGACATTAATACTCGTGAAGGCGGCACACATCTTATTGGTTTTAAATCCGCGCTTACCCGCACCTTAAACGAATTTTTAAAAAAGTCGAAGCAATCCAAAAAACTTGACGAATCACTTTCCGGAGACGATGTGCGCGAGGGTCTTACCGCAGTCCTTTCTGTAAAGGTTCCTAATCCTCAATTTGAAGGACAGACCAAAGGTAAACTTGGCAATTCCGAAGTGAAAGGCATTGTTGAATCTTTTGTGAACGAACAGTTAGAATTGTATTTTGATCAGCATCCTGAAGTAATCAACAACATACTTGAGAAATCCGTGTTAGCCGCAAAGGCGCGTATCGCGGCTCGTCAGGCGCGTGACGCGACACGCAGAAAAAACGCGATGGACTCTGCCGGCTTACCCGGCAAGCTCGCCGACTGTTCTGAAAAAGACCCTGTAAAGTGCGAGCTGTTCATCGTAGAGGGCGACTCCGCAGGCGGCTCCGCAAAAGGGGGCCGGGACCGCCGCACTCAGGCGATTCTTCCGTTGTGGGGCAAGATGCTCAATGTTGAAAAGCAGCGTATTGAGAAAGTTATTACCAACGACAAACTGCAGCCGATTATCGCAAGCATCGGCGCGGGCTGCGGAAATGACTTTGACGTTTCAAAAATACGTTATCACAAAATCATCATCATGGCTGATGCCGATGTTGACGGCTCTCACATCCGCACATTGCTTTTAACGTTCTTTTACCGTTATATGACGCCGCTTGTCGAGCAGGGGCATATCTATATCGCTATGCCGCCGCTTTACAGAGTCAGTTACGATAAAAAGTTTTTTTACGCCTATGATGACGCGGAAAAAGACCGCATCCTTTCCGAGTCGGGAAAAGACGCGGAAAAAGTTTCAGTTCAGCGTTACAAGGGGTTAGGTGAAATGAACCCCGATCAGTTATGCGACACTACGATGGATCCGAACAAGCGCAATATTATTCAGGTGCATTTAGACGACACGGTTGAAGCGGAACGCATCTTTACTACATTGATGGGCGAGGTTGTTCAGCCTCGGCGCGAATTTATCGAGGAAAACGCGCTGTTGGTAAGTAATTTGGATGTATAATTCGTAAATAAAGGAGATATTATGTCAAAAAGCGCAGCTAAGGAAAAAGCAAAAATTTTAAAAAAAGAAAAAGCGGTTATAAGGGCAAGACGAAAGGCCTTTATAATTATAGGTATTTTCGCTTTGGTAGTTGTTGCCGCTGCGGTAGTTGGGATAAACATCAGGAAGCAAAACAATGCGGAAGTCTCTCAAGAGGAAACATATACTTACGGAGGGCAGGTCGTTCAGCTGCTTTCGAACGGAACATTCTCCGCGAGCTTAGCGCATAACGTGCGTAAAAGCGGAACGTATGTAAAAGCTGAAGAAAGCGGCAGTACTAAGGTTATCTTTATCGTTAACGATGAAGAGGAAGTTGGCTGGATCATTAACAATGCGCTGTACCTGCCTCATGAATGGGATGACGGTCATGGTCATGGGAATGTTTTTCCCAGAAGCAAATAATGAAAATTGATTTACAAAAAATTGAAAAACTAATTAAAAAACGGGGAGCCGTTATTATCAGTTCTATTGATAAGTCAGGATTCCCAAATACAAAAGCAATGCTTCCCTCAAGAAAAAACGAAGGTTTAAAAACATTTTATTTTTCGACAAACACGTCTTCCATAAGGGTAAATCAGTACAGGCAAAATCCAAAAGCGTGCATTTATTTTTTTAGTAAAGGCCTTATTCATTATTGGGGCGTAATGCTAAAAGGCGAAATGGAAGTTCGTGAAGACGCTGAAATAAAGAAACTCATATGGAGAACAGGCGATAATATATATTATCCTAAAGGAGTTACCGATCCCGATTACTGCGTGTTAAAATTTACCGCAGCTGAGGGGCGATTTTACAGCGATTTAAAAACTGAAAGTTTTACGATTTAAAAACGCACACGGCTATTTTATTATTCTATATTGACATTATTATTTTTTATTGTGATAATATTTTCGTGGGGTTAATCCCCACTTATTGATCGTCCTGACTGCTTTTTTTGTTGAGGTGGGTACGGACGATTTTATATATGGGAGGGGCGATAAGCCCCTTTTTTTGTTGGGTATATACAGTTATGCTATCCAAAACACTCTCGCCACATCTCCCCATCTTTGCTACAATAAACCCACCTTGAAAAATAAATTCGGAAATAAAATCGAATTATTGGCTCCTGCGGGAGATTTTTCTCTGTTAAAGACTGCGTTTTATTTTGGCGCGGATGCAGTTTATTTGGGCGGGAAAGAATTTAGTTTGAGAGCGAAAAGCGGTAATTTTTCGGAAGAAGAAATAACAGAAGCTGTTATGTATACGCACGCGCTTGGTAAAAAATTATATGTTACTGTAAATATTTTCGCGAGAAATAATGATTTTGAAAAAATAAAAGAATATGCGTTGTTTTTGGAAAAAGCGGGCGTAGATGCCGTTATTATATCCGATCTTGGCGTGTTGAAAATATTTAGGTCATTGACAAATTTAGAGATACATATATCTACTCAGGCTAATGTTTGTAATTCTTACGCCGCAACGCAATATGTGGAGTTAGGTGCAAATCGAATCATTCTTGCGCGAGAGCTGCCTATTCAGGATATCAGTGAAATTTGTAATGTTCTTTCAGGCAAAGCGGATATCGAAGTTTTTGTTCACGGAGCGATGTGTATTTCTTATTCAGGGCGGTGTTTGATGTCAAAATATATGACGGGAAGGGATGCCAACCGCGGTGACTGCGCGCATCCGTGCCGTTATAAATATGCTTTACAGGAAGAAAAACGGCCGGGAGAATTTTTCTCTGTTGAGGAAGATTCTAACGGCACATATATAATGAACAGCCGCGATTTATGTTTGATTGACAAATTAAATGAGTTGGCTGACGCCGGCATCGCAAGTTTTAAAATAGAGGGCCGAATGAAAAATGAATATTATGTCGGCGGCGTTGTAAATGCATACAGACGGGCAATGAACGGTGAAAAATTTGATTATATAGCTGAATTGGAAAAGCTGCCTCACCGCCCATTTACAACAGGTTTTACTTTTAATGATCAACACAAAGAATTTGAAAAGTCGGCGGCAAGTATTTCAAATTATCAAGTTGTCGCTGTTGTAATAGAAAACAGTCAGGATATAACCATTCAAAAACTGCCAGACTCAATTGAGGTTCAAATCAGAATTAAAAATAAAATTATTACAGGAGATGAAATAGAAATTTTATCATCATCTGCTTATAACGGAAAAACATTTGTGTTCAATGGCGAAACTGTAAGCATTCCTGAGCAAATTGTTTCTATAAATTGCCCGTACAAGTTAGAGGCTTGCGATATATTATGTAAGAAAGTGCGCTAATCCTATTCCCACACAGCATACAAGAAAATATTTCGATCAATTATTTCTACTTTATCCCCAACATTATATGATGTTCCTGTGCCTGTTTTATTGGTGTTCCAGCATTTAAATGTAAATCCGGTTTTTAACAGCGTATTCTCATCCAGAATAGTGGCTTCCATGCCGGCTTTATATTCGGTATCGTCAGTGTGAGCAAAGCCGGACGTGTTTCCATTACCATAATACAAAACCCTATATACCGCATCTTCAAGCGGTTCACATCCTGTTATAAATAACCCAATAATAATAAAAACAACGAATAACAAAAACTTTCTCATAATTAACCTCCGTTTTTCTCAATATTTTATATTACTTAGTATAAATCCTTTTAATTATTTGTCAAATTAATCTGATATACAGGTTATCCGTCATAACACACGGATTTCTATTTAAACCACCGCAGATATTTCCCAATCCTGTGCGCGGCTTCTTCAAGTCTTTCCGGAGGCTGGGTTAACGCGAAACGGAGCCAGCCTTCGCCGCCCTCGCCGAAACTGGAGCCGGGTACGCAGATTACGCCTGTTTTATCAAGTAAATCCATACAAAATTGTTCGCTGGTCATACCTTTGCTTTGCGCGGGAAACTTCGTTGCAAGAGGTGTGGGATGCACATAGTCAGGCAGAGGGAACCACGTAAACATTGACGCGGGTGTCACCGGCACGTTCCAGCCGTTTTTTGAAAGCGCGGCGCAAAAAGCGTTGCGCCGTTCACGATATGCCGCGCGGTTTTCATGGACGACATCCTGCGGCCCTGTCAGCGCGGCAATTGCCGCTTTGTGATCGAGAGACGAAAGTCCGTAATCAATATTGCTGCGCAATTTTCGGAATGCTCCAATGATTTGTTTATTGCCAATCGCAAAGGAAATTCGCAGGCCTGTCAAATTATAACTTTTTGAAAGCGAGTTAAACTCGATGCCGACATCTTTCGCGCCGGGAATTGAAAGAAAGCTGCCGCCGGGTTCGCCGTCGTGAACGAATTCGGAATATGCGTTGTCGTGAATTACCGCAATATCGTATTGTTTCGCAAAGGCAACAAGCCTCTCATAAAAATCCCTGCCGGCAACGGCGCCAAGCGGATTTGACGGATAACTTACCATAATTACTCTTGCTCTTTTTGCGATGCCAGCCGGAATTGAATCAAAGTCAATCAAAAATTTATTTTCCGGCAATAAAGGCGTGCGGTAGACTTCTGCGCCAACCATTAGCGGTCCGTAAAAAAATATTGGATAACCCGGCGTGCCGGCAATCACTAAATCGCCGGGATCGCAGAGCGCGTGAAAAATATGCGCGAAACCTTCCTGCGACCCGTATATTGAAAGCGCCTCATCGCTTGCGATGTCAACATTAAAACGAGTTTTATACCATCCTTGCACGGCTTCGACTAGCGCGGGCGGATCGATCAATGTGTATTTGTAGTTTTCCGGGTTTGATGAAGCTTCGGCAATTGCCTGCATGACATGTGGCGCGGGCGGCCTGTCCGGTGTTCCGACAGAAAGGCTGATAATATCTATTCCCTGTGCTGCAAGCTGAACCTTGCGTCTTTCAAGAATCTGAAGAATATTCATTTCAGAAGCGGAGGCTAATTTGGAAATATACATAATATAATTGTATATCATATATGAATGACTGTCACCCACGCTACATATAGCGTCTATCTTTGTTATTAGGCGCTATATGTGGTGTAGGTGTTAATTATCTTGTTGGATATACAATTGTATGTTAAAATTTCCGTTATGAAAGAAATTTCTGAAAAATTAAGCAAGGCGATTAAAGAACGCGTTGGAAACGCCCCCGTGCTGTTATTGATTTCCGGAGGCGTGGATTCTACAGTGGTCAGCGCTTTGTTGTTAAAGACTTTGAAAAGCGAACAGATTCATTTAATGTACATGAATACCGGGCTTATGCGCAAAAACGAGACCGAAGCCGTCCGCGCTAATCTGGAAAAACTGGGCGCAAAAAATATTCACATAATTATGTGCGAAGATGATTTTTTATCAGCGCTTAAAGGAAAAACCGATCCGGAAGAGAAGCGGCGGATAATTGGCGATATGTATATTAAAATTCAGGAGCGGGAAGTCGCGCGGCTTGGATTATCAAACGATTATTTTCTGGCTCAAGGAAGCATCCGCGCTGATTTTATCGAGAGCGGTCAGAATACCGGCGCGAACGCAAAAGTAATAAAAACTCACCATAATGTCGCAAGCCCGCTTGTAATCGCGAAACGGGAGGCGGGAAAACTAATCGAACCGCTGGAGGCACTTTATAAAAACGAAGTCCGCGAACTTGGGCGTTTTCTCGGCGTTGATGAAGAAATTGTCAGCCGGCATCCATTCCCCGGTCCGGGACTTGCGGTGCGTATTCTTGGTGAGGTTACCAAAGAAAAGTGTGACATTTTACGTGAAGCGGACGCAATTTTAATTGAGGAGCTTAAAAACCGGCGCTCTTCAGCCGGAAAAAGCCTTTACGATGAGATTTGGCAGGCTTTCGCTATTTTGCTGCCCATTCGTTCAGTCGGCGTTGCAGGCGACGTTCGCAAATACGGGTGGGTTCTTGCGTTGCGCGCTATCAACAGTTCCGACGGAATGACAGCCAGCGTCTATCCGTTTGAAACGCGCGATCTTCTGGAAATTTCCGCGCGTATTACAAATTCTGTGAAGGAGATTGGGCGGGTTACCTATGATATTACAAACAAACCGCCTGCTACTATTGAGTGGGAGTAAGAAAGGATGAAGTATCTTTCTTCGTTCATGTTGTTTTTTCTCGCTTTTGTTTTCAATCAAGTAATTTTTGCCGTTCCTTTTAACGGTAATTATCCTCTTGCTCCGAATGCCACAGCGGCGGAAGCGCGTCAAATGGTTATTGAAGCAGGAAAAAAATACGAAGGTATTCCTTATGTCCATGCCGGAATAACGGCAGAAGGGCTGGATTGTTCGGGGTTTATTTACCTTAGTTTTCATGACGCGCTGGGTGTCACGCTGCCGCGTTCGGCATCCGGCCTTCATTCATGGGCGGATGTAATTTCTTTTGATGACGCTCAGCCCGGTGATTTGTTATTTTTCAGAACCGGCAATACAACGGCAATTACGCATGTTGGTTTATATCTTGGCGATCGCCGTTTTGTTCATGCAGCTTCGGCGGGCTCAAAGACAGGAGTAATTTATTCAAACTTGGATGAACAATACTATGTGAACACCTACGCCTCCGCAGGGCGCATTCTTCCTTCGGCATCATCTAATTCGATAACCGAAAGCGGCAGACGGAGAAACGCAGGCAAAGGGCATACCTCATCAAGCAAAACGCGTCTTCTCCTAGGAGCAGCTTTTGCGGCAAACTGGGATTTTTATAAGTTAAGCGGAAATGTGCTGCGCGGTTTTACAACTCAAATTTGTTTTGTTGCGGAATTTGGTCCAATGCTTTCTTTCGGTCTTGAGTTAAGGCCTGAATATGATGACGCGCTTAATGTCTTTCGTTTGCCGCTGACATTGTCATGGGGCCCCACCAATGAAATATTCAGAATTTTTGCGGGCCCTGTTTTGAGCTTTGGAAACGCTTCCTTTGTTTTTAAAGGAGATCGAATGTTTTATTCCGGCGGATCAAGCTGGCTTGGTTCTGTAGGTATTACTTTAACGCCTTTTATCTTTAATATTTCTAATAATGAATTTACTCCATATATTGAGGCTGCATGGCAATTATATATAAATAACAAACCCAAAACCCACATGGCTGCTGATGCTTTGGCATGTACCCGTTTTTCTACCGGGTTTAGATGGCGAATCTCTCTCCGGCGCGCATGATAACGCGCAACAGTCAGCGCCCGCTGACTGTGATATCTGGAGTATAACAATTACATATGATACTATATCTGGAGTGGCGCTAGGCGCCATAGTAGCGCACATCTGGAGGTTTTATGGAAAAGAGAGCTAATTCGCTCTGTAGTAAGTTAAGTTATGCAAGCGGTGATATTTACGGCGGCGGGGCGTTTATGATCTTCAGTCTGCTGTTTATGAATTTTTTAGTTTTGGTAGAAGGTTTGCCTGTTGTCGCGACCGCTATCATCATGTTTGTCGGAAGGGCATGGGACGCGGTAACGGACTCGATAATGGGAAGAATAACCGATGTTACGCGTTCAAAATTCGGCAGACGCAGGATTTATTTTTTAATCGGTATCATTCCTGTTTTTGTGTCTTTTTTTATGCTTTTTTATTCTTTTGGCATTCAAAATGAAACGGCAAAAATTGTTTATTATACGCTTGCCTATATGTTCTTTGGAACGGTAATCAGTATTGTCATGGTTCCGTATAACACAATCCTTTCGGACATGACATCCGATTATAACGAAAGAACAAGTTATACGACAATCAGGATGATCTTTGCAGGGGGCGCGGCTCTGGTTTGCGCCGTTATACCAAGTATCGTTATTAAGACTTTTGGCGCGAGCGAGATTGGAGCTGAACAAATTCAAGGCTACCTTGTTATGGGGCTTATTTTCGGGGCGTTATTTGGAATAAGCTGGTTAATTGTTTTTTTGGGAACATGGGAGAAAAAAGATTTTCCAAAATCGGAAAAAATTCCGTTAAAAGAGTGGTTGTCTGTTTTTAAAAATAAGACTTATAAAAACTTTTTGGGGATTTTTCTTCCGTTCCAGATGTCAACCGATCTTGTACTGGCGCTGTTTATTTTCTATATCGATATTGTTGTTCTGCAGTATAGAAATTATGAGCTTGTGGTCGGTACGCTTCTTATCTGTTCAACGCTGCTGGTTGCCGTGCAGGGCAAGATTGCCGAGAAAAAAGGCAAAGCGTTCCCGCTTATAATTAGCATCCCTGTGTGGATAATCGCGTCAATTGCGTTCATCCGTCTTGGTCCCGGCGTTTCTGTTGTTATTCTTTGCGTTTTGGCTGCCCTGATCGCCGTAGGCACTTCTGCGGGTCAGCTTTCTACCTGGTCGATGCTTGCCGACATTTACGATATTGACGAGATACGCAGCGGAAAACGTCAGGAAGGGCTTTATTCCGGCATCACATCGTTTTTGCGTAAATTCTCAAGCGGCGTAGCGATCCTTCTAATAGGTTTTGGGCTTCAGGCGATGGGTTTCGATCAAGCTGAATATTCGGTTTTAAAAGCCGAATCGGTTGATTTTAATCCCGCGCAATACGCTGAAAGCGGCGTTGTAATAGGAATTAAATGGATGTTTGTACTTATTCCNGTCATCCTTCTNTCGATCTGTCTTATTTTCTCGGTAAGAAATAAAGTAACTAAACAGCGTTTTGACGCAGTACTTAAAGGGATTGACGAATATAAAGCCAAAGGCAATTTTGACGCTCTAAGTGAGCAGGAAATGTCTGATATTTTGATAGCTACGGGGTTGGAAAAGGAAAAACTTTGGGGAAAATAAATAGCTTTTAGATAAAGAATTTACTACTTACCTCCTCTACTTTTTATTATATTTTATATTATCATACTTGCAAAAAAATTAAATAAAACCCATAAAAGTTTTTTTTTGCCGGAGGATAATATATGTTGGCAAATTTTTATGATGTTGTGATTATAGGCGCAGGGCCTGCGGGGCTTGCGGCAGCTGTCGCTGCTGACGAGCATAATACAAAAACGCTGTTAATTGAACGCGAAGCGGACCTTGGCGGGCTTCTAAACCGGTGCGCTCATATAGAAGCGGTGGTACTTACATTTGTTACGGAGATATCGAAGCAGCCTTTTGGTTTTTCTCTTACTCTTGTAAATTCGGACGGTGTTATGAATACCGCGTGCAAAAGCATCGTGTTTGCGAACGACGGCCGTGAACGGGCGGGAAACCTTGATATATCAATTAGTGAAAACACAAAAGGGCCTGTAACAGATCAGGATTACATGACGATGCTCGACGGAGTTTTCTGCTGCGGCAATGCATTATACGTCAACGATCTTGTCGATTATGTGATGGAAAGCGGCGAAGCCGCGGGGCATGCCGCAGCGCGATGGGCTATCACAGGCTGGATCAACGCGCGGCGAAACGGCCGGCGCACATTTGCTGAAATTACAACCGATGACAGCCTTTTGTATATAGTACCACAGCGGCTCAATGTTGGAAAAATAATTTCGCCTACAACATTTTATTTTCGTTCAAAGAGAGAAATGGGCAAATCCCTTCTTTCTGTAACATTAAACGGAAACGAAATATATCGAAAGATATATCCGCGTTTTCACCCGCCTGAAATGGAAAGATTAGTTCTGGATTTTGAAGAATTAAATATCGACAATGGAAGCACGGTTAATTTTTCTTTATCGCAGGTGAATGACACCACCGCTACATGTAGCGCCGCATAATAAATTGGCCGCTATATGTAGCGTGGGTGATGTCATCTTTAATTTGCCAGCGTGAATGTGTATGTTCTTGTTATAAGAGCATCAGTTATACGAATTACAATTGCATCGCCGGTAGTTTTCATATAAACCCATGCAGAACCTCCTGCATTAGCTGCCCAAGTGCCTGCAGCAGTCCCGGTACCGCCGCCGAGACCAAAACCAACAGGAAAAGTCGTTGAACTTATAGGCTCATTTGTTACTGAATCTGTAGTTGCTGGTTTATCGAAAATGTGTGGTGTCCAAGTTAGATTGGTGCCTGTATATCTATAGTAATTTGCATTTACAGCACCTTGAGTTGTAGTAAGATAAAAATCATTCTCGCTTATTACTATTGTCTGTGTTTCCCCTGATCCAGTCGTATGTTTCCATGTTCCATAAAAGTGTTCTTTAGTAAGACCTTCTGCTCTTTCACAAGTAGTGCAGTTTCTGCTGGCAGTATTACCGGAAGCAACCCAATCACCATAGTGGTCACAGTAACAATAATCCTTTTCTCCGCAAATTGTGCATTCTCTAAAGGAAATACTGTCAGATGGTACATCCCACTCTCCCCATTGATGATCACAAGGTTCATCATCTCCGCAAGCTGCCATTGCAAGCCCTATTACCGCAATAATAGCGATAATACCGATAAGTTTCAATTTTTCTTTCATTTTTTAACTCCTGTTAATTTTTTTTAAAGCTTCTGCTTTCCCTTTAATATAACGCATTAAATGATAAATTGTAACAAGAATCGGCTATTATATCTAAAATTTTTGCTCTATTTTTCCGTCTTGCTAGACTTATACATATTTGTTACATTATATCCATGGGATTAATCTGCGTCTTTGTAAACCAGAAAGGCGGCGTCGGCAAAACTACCTCTGCAATCAATATCGGGGCATTTATAGCCGAAGCCGGAAAACGCGTCCTTTTGGTTGATTTTGACGCGCAGGCAAACCTTTCAAGCGGGATTGGCGCTAATCAGTCAGAACCGGGTATTTATGAACTGCTTTCAGGAACTGCGGAATCAAATGATGTCATTAAAAAAACAAATGTAAAAAACCTCGATGTAATTCCTTCCAGCATCCATCTTTCCGGGGCTGCTGTTGAGTTAATCGATCAAAAAGAAAGGAATTTTTTCCTGAAAAAAGTCCTTGCCCCGATCCGTGACAATTACGATTATATATTGATTGACTGCCCTCCAAGCTTAGGTCAGCTTACGATGAACGGTCTTGCTGCAGNCGA
>JGI24695J34938_10003374_pt1 | contig 11215 bp, 12 predicted proteins | sample TergutCo191P3_FD_34938 | JGI IMG/M metagenome (IMG submission 34938) | reverse complement strand
ATTGCCTACGGCTTCACACGCTCTGCTTTGATATGTTTGAAACTGGTGCGCGTAAATTTCTAAAGTTGTCGTTGCGTGAGAATGTCCAAGTGCCGCTTGTACGGTTTTGACATCAAGCCCGGCATTTATCAAAATACTGGCGTTTAAGTGTCTTAAACTATGAAGCGTAACCACCCGCAAACCGTGCTTAGCGCAAAATGCTTTATAGAATCTTTCTGGTGCGTTAGTGTACATTGATGAACCGTCCCAAGAAGTGAACAGTCTATCGGTACTTTGCCACATATCACCAATACTTAAAGCATAACTGTTTTGATGTTCGCGGTAACGTATAAGCAAATCAATGACTTCATTAGGTAATTTCAAGGTACGTAAACTCTTTTTTGACTTAGGTGTATCAGTATAATGTCCTAATCCCTTTGATTGATATGCCGCTCTCTTAACTGAAACAAGCCCATTACTTAATTCAAAATCTTTCCACTCAAGCCCTAAGAGTTCTCCACGTCTGAATCCAGTATACACCGCCATAATAATGAATAATACAAATTGAAAACTTTCGGCGGGTTCTTGCTGTAGCAATGTGAAAAGCTGTTGAATTTCTTGTAAGGTTAATATCTCACGCTCTTTTTTATCGTTTCGGGGAAAGTCAATGCCCGAACAAGGATTCTTTGATACTAACTGATACTTGATAGCATAACGGAATACTGTTGATATTAGTGAAACATATTGCTTGATTGATTTATGCGATTTTCCCTCATTGTGCAGTTTTACTACTAATCTTTGGATATCGCGGATAGTTATTTTATCAAGCCGTAAATGTCCAATTTCAGCGCGAATACGTTTTTCAAGCCATCTATATGTTTCTATCGACTTAGTTTTTAATGTAATATTAGCATATTCATCAAACCATTGGGTGAAAAATATATCAAACTTTACCGCGCTTGTTGTTGCACCACCCCGACATTCTTCTTCTAATAATATTGCTTGGCGGAGTGCTTCTTTTTCCGCTTGCTTGTTTGTCAGTCCATCAGGTATACGCCATGTTTTAGTTAAATCAACTTGTCTGCCATTTATACTATAACCATCGGAAACACGTAACTCATAACTGTTTCCTCTTTTTCTGATACTTGCCATACCGTTCTCCTTTCATTACGGCATGGTATTCCTATAATCATAGTTTACCATATCCCGATTCTGATTTTAAGTATTTTTCTAAAATTTTCTCATTAACTAAATATTTTTTTCCGGCTTTTATACTAGGTATAGCTTTCGTTAATACAAGTTGTCTAACGAAATGAATCGGCAAGTTAAAAAATTCGACGGCTTCTTTAATTGTGAATATTTGAAAATTTGCGTGGTTGCTTATAATGCTCACCCCCTCTACTTTAGCTTTTTTCACAAAAACTAATATCAAAATAATTGTTTTGTTATTCTTAGTTACTAAGCTTTACGGGCGGGTATTGGCACACCCTCACGGAATTTTCATTCCCCCCGCGGTTCTCGCCGGGCTGTACCTATTGCGTGCGACGCTTTTAACGCTCATGCTGTAGCTGAACAGGAGTATCATTATAGCGGTTTATGGGTAATCGCCCAGAGAAAGCCGACTTCAATGAAGATAGAAGATTCTCTTTTACGGCGTTGTGTCTTTCGCTCCGTCAAAATGACATCATGGCGCACAAGCCGCCCGGCTAGGCATAAACCGAAAGTTTCCGTAAAACATTATTCTGTACCGCCGTTATCTTGCGGGCTTTCTTTGTCAAGGTCGGTAAATAAAGCTGATTAGTGGTTGCGAAAATTCTTTATCAAAATTCCTTTAAATAAAATCTTTTTATCAGCCTGTAAAAGCATATTCACATTTGAATCGGCTTTTACAGAATGATAAAGCCCGTCTGCGGGGAACGCACATATTACGCGCTCCCCGGCGAGGCCAGCGGCTATGCCGCTCTGGTAATATCAAATTTCAAGACACGAACAATAAGATTAGTTTCCAAAGTCCGGCGCCTTTCATTATCCACCATCAAATATGGTTTGCCGTTTTCATCATATAACCGCCTTGTTGATAAAGCGATTATGTAATTCTCGTAGAACTTTAAAACCTTGTTAATTGCTTCAACCTCACCGTTTGCCGCCGCTTCAATAATAAAAAGCGGGAGTAAATTATTGCTACGTGATTTAAACCTACTCATATTCTAATCCTCGCTTTCCAATGTTTTTTTAAGTTCTTGTAAAGAACTTGTCCGTTTGTACGCTACAGTACGCCGTGCCATATTTAACTTCCCGGCGATTTCCTTATCTGTCATACCAAAGAAGAATGACATCAAGATAATCTCGCGTTTATCCGCCGGAAGTGCGGTTAGGGCTTCGGCTAAGTCAATATCAGACACGCCAATACTTTCACCGAGTATTTCAAAGATATATTCGTCTTTGAAATATTTATCAATGACGGATAGTTTTAAAAGTTCATGCGCGGACATATCGGAAAAACTAATTTCACGTTCGCTTTGCCGCTTTTCCTTGCGTTGCAGGTCGAGTAAGTTACGCTTTATACATTTTTTACAATAGCTATCAAAAACGTGTCCAATATGCTTTTCAAAGTTCTGGTACTTCATGCTTTCGCCTCCTTTCTCATTTGATAAATTCATCCGAGAAAGGTCGGCGGGCTTCGTACCCGACAAGATAATTTTGCCTCTCTATTATTACTGGTTAGTAAAAGGCAATTTTGGCAACTTTTTGAGAAATTTTTTTTAGAATCTGTAATATTTTTTTGGATAGCACAAAAAAAATTACGAAATATTAGCCTAAGCAAAAACCCGGTAAATAGCCTTGTTATGCACTTACCGAGTTTATCTAAATTTGCGAAAGTTTTAGAATTGGAAATTTAAAATAAGAAAATATATAGATGAAAAATAGTACTTCTTTATGGAAATCTCCTGCCAAGCACTTGATTACCACCATTATCGTATTTATCCCAGACTTCAAAAAAGCCGTTTTTTATACCGGATTCTTTTAAAAGCTGTACCCATGAATTAGCAGATGTAAAATCAGTCATATTAAAAAGATTTTCCATGACAAATTCATGGTATTTGTCCGCCAATAGAATAGACCAGCTTTTTTTATGATTTTCCTTATCATAGGTATTGTAGCTTATACTATCCGATGATATATGAAGATAACCTTCATTTCCTCTTTTTATGTATCCCGATAATTCTAATGTGGCATACCATTCAGCGGTTGTTCGGTTATTATTGATTGTTGGATATAAAGACCATTCATCTGCTAATTTTGAAAATGTTTCCTGTTCCTCCTTGGATGTAAAAATGATACCGGCACCCATTTGCTCTGATTGACCCGGATGCGACCAAGTGTAAAGCAAGCAGCATAGACCAGTTTTTGAATCACGCTTTACAGATGAGCCATCTGGTAATGGTGCTTCTTTTAGTTCCTTACCAATGCTTTCGGTTACTTCCGACAGCATACTTTTTAATTCAGGAGTTACAAATAATTGCTGAAGAATAGCCTTACCCGTGTTATCGGTTGCAAGTAAAAATTCCATACCGCTTTTAGCGTCTTTACGGATAAGCAATTCCGATTCTGAAATACGAATTTTGATTCCCGTATCTTTATCTTGTACCGTATATATACCATTACCTTCAATACCTTTATAATTTCGATCAAATTCGATATGATAACGCCCAGATTCCAACGGAAATTCGATTGATTTATTAATGGACTTTGTATATAACCCTAAATCATCCGATTTAAGGCTTGAAGTGTTGGTATAGCTGTCTTTTCCAGAATTAATATTTTTTAGTATATTCTCAAATGAGGTTTGATTTGGATTTACAGTATTATTTCTTACTAAATCATGGAATAAATTACTTGTACTACCAGCTATTTTCATAACTTCTCCTTTTTACAGTTATGAGAATGCTTCAATTATAAATCAATTTAATCAGTATGTAATGTAAATATACTGTCTTGAAAAATAAGAAGCACTCTCATATCTTTTATTAATTAATCGGAATCCCTAATTATTTATAGGCATATGTTGACCCAGTGACATTAGCATTTGTCCCGATTGAATTTGCACTTACTGTTACATTCCAAGTTCCAGTGCCAATTTCAGACGCATACCATGTCCATGTTGTTTTGGAAAAGTTTAAAAAGCTCTTAGTAACAGGAGTTTTTCCGGTTTGTGAGAATGTAACCGTGCCTTGAACTAAACTTAAACCATTTGCGTTGGGGAAAGTTAAAGATATTTCATCATATGTGCTCAAATTAATAGCAGGCAGTTGATAAGTGTTACCTGATTTGGTAAATGTTCCTATAGAACCACTTTGTGCCATGACGGGTAATGCAAATAACATTGTAAGGGTTAAACATAATACAACAAATGCCATGATTCTTTTTCTTTGCTTCATTAATTTCATTTCTTTTCCTCCGTTTTAATCATCCACAAGTTACTGGATACAACTGTTATTTTGCCGGAATCACTTCCGACCTTTGGTATTACTTTTTACGCTGTGGTCTTTTCGGTTGATGGAAAATACCTAAGCATATAGGAAAATTGTGGTCTTTATCTTTTTTAACTTCTGCTCTGACCACTTTTTCCAATACCTGTAATGCTACTTTTTTTACACCACTCATCCACTTACCTCCTGTCTACATATTTTCGCGATAATCAATGAAATTGCACATAATGATATCCCGAATATTGCAAAAATTAAACAAGTCTTATTGATGTTTAATTCAATGCACAAAAAGATACACGTCCCCTGTAAAAAGAGTAAAATTCTAGCCGCCTTATTCGCTTCATATTCCTCATTTTCATCCCAATTCATATTCGGATGGTTTATTGAACCTACTAATAAAATAATAATTACCGAAGCTATTAAGATATAAGGCAGGTATTCTGAATTATTATATAGCCAAGGATAAATACTTATTATGAATACTATATATATCGCAATTGTTGAAAATAAACATTTAATATAAGAGTTAAAATGAAATCCCCCTGTACAACCTCTCAAACTGCAAAAACATAATAAAAAAATAAATGTTGGTAAAAAAATATTAAAAAGCACCGATATTATAAAAATTACTAAATAAGAAACTGTCCTTTCTACAATTTTATCTAAAGCATATTTATATTCATCTTTCATATTATAAGGAACAATATTATTAATGATTAATTGATTTATCAATTTATCCACGACATTTCCCATACAAATTAATTCTCCTAATCCAATTATCGCTATTTTTTTCCAATTTTCCAAGAGCCATTGCATAATTAGCCGCCATATTGCAGAATTGGAATACTCTTAGGACAATTTTCACTTAGATTTACTATTTTGAATTTGTTTTAGTAAAAAATTTGTTGTAATATATGTTTAGCTTAATTATTTTAGTTACAAATGGAGGCGGTATTTATGATTGAAATTGCTGTTTGTGATGACAACAACTATCATTGTGAAAATATAAAAAACATTATTGATAAATATATGAAAAGTCATTCAGGTATACCTTTTAAAATTGATACCTATAGTTCGGGAAAAGAATTAATTGACTTGGGAATTGCGATACAAAAATATCAGATAGCTTTTTTAGATATTGAAATGGATATAGACGGATTAATAACCGCACGAAATATCCGGAAATATTCCGATAAAATTTATATAGCATTCATTACGGCATTTATATCCCACTCATTAGATGGTTATGAAGTAGAAGCAATTAGGTATATATTGAAAAACGATAAACTTGAAAATGCAATTAATGAGTGCCTAATAACTATTTTACATAAAATGAACTCCATTGTTGAACCTATAAAGATAAATTATATTTTTATTGACGGAGAAAGAACAGTTACACTATCTACAATTCTTTATATAGAAAGTAATCTTCATAAATTAGTGTTCTGGATTATGAATGAAGAACTTAAGCCATATAAAAAATATGGTAAACTTGATGATATTGATAAATCTCTCGCGGAATATGGCTTTATCAGAATCCACAAAAGTTATTTAGTTAATATTAAACATATCCGCAATATTTTAAGTAAAAAAGTAATACTTAGCAATGGGATGGAATTAGTAATATCTAAATCTAAATATAAGAACGTAAAGGAATTATTTATAGAATATAACGGAGAATTTTAGCCAATGCAGATGATTACATTTTTTCAAGGAATTATGTTGATTTTAATAGAAGTTTTGTGCTGTAAACTATTTTACGAAATATTTTTAGTGAAAAGAATTTTTAAATTTAGATGGCTTGGAAGAACGATAGATTTATTCTTGATGTTATTATTTTTCACTTTTTTATTTTTATTAAGTAATAATTTATTTCTAAAGCATATATTTTCTTTTATTGCTTTTACCGCTATAATGGTTATTCACTTCAAAACAAAAATATTAAGGGGAATTATTATTGTCGCAATATACCAAGTTTTTGTTTTGGGAATTGATTATTTAGGATTAATTTTTATTAGTTACCTCTATTCAGATGTAAAAGATGCTATTTTTGACAGTATAATCGGTGGTACAGTAATTGCGCTTATTTGTAAAATGTTTTTATTCGGAATTATTATAACAATTAGAAAATTGTTCCGTCAATCAGACTTTTTAAATTTGCTATCAAAAAGTGAGTGGTTCAGATTTCTATATTTTCCGATTATGACATTGGTTGCACTTATTTTCTTATTATCAATTACTAATGTAGCAGAACAAGCAGTTATGAATACCTTGCTATTAATTGGTTTTTGGTTGGTTGGTGCAAATTTATTAGTAATTTATCTAATCCGTGACATAGTTGTTCGCGAAGCTAAGTTGCAAGATAAATATATTATTCTGGAACGAAACCGAAATCAGATTGAAATGTACAAAAAAATGTATAATAATTTTAATAAGCAAAGAAAGAAAACTCATGAATATAAACATCAAATGGAGTTAATTGAAGGTTTTCTTTTGGATGGTAAAATCAAGGAGGCCGCAGATTATGTTACCGGTATCACCGGTAAACTAAAAAAAGACTTGGATTCAATTGATACGAATAATATAGTAGTTAATACTATTTTAAACTCCAAATATCAAGAAGCATATGAAAAAGATATCGTTTTTGTTTTGAAATTTAATGACTTGTCGAATGTCCTTGTTAGTGATGACGATATTGTGATAATTTTATCAAACTTACTTGAGAATGCTATTGAAGCCTGTAGTAAGGTAGACGGCGAAAAAATTATGCACTTAAAAATTACGGATAATAAAGATTTTTTAACAATTGCAACTAAAAATACCATGAAAGAAAAAACGAAAGTAATTAATGGGAATTTTTTATCAAGTAAAGAATATCCCATTGAACACGGAATAGGCATTGAGAACATCGTTGACACAGTTAAAAGATACGGCGGAGCATATGTTATAAAACAAAACGATGATTATTTTAGGTTCACCATAATGATACCACATTAGGGAACATTGAGCGAAGAAGATTTATAATCATTTTTAATTGCCAAATTGGATTATCCAAACGTAGAAACTTGCAAGCATTTGTTGTACGTCTACTGCGCTGTTGAAAAGTCCATGTTTTTACCTCAACTTTTTTGTGATTCCGGCGGATTTCGCCGAGGTTGGAGTGATTTCGATATTTAGTTTTGGATTCGATATGAAGTTGTAAATAAAAAGCCGAGTGCTGTCGGTGCTAGGTTTGGTTTGGGTTTCCGTAATTGGCTAAGGTATTTATCCACGTTGAAAATGTTTTTCTTGCTAAAATCAGATAAATATTTATAGCGCGGGTGTTTAACTATATCGAATTTCTTTGACAAAACGGTCTTACCCCGCGCAACATCATAATGCACTTGCCGCCGAGAAATACTGTGATATCACAATTTCCAATGATTGTGTCAGCATTATCCTTATACGCTGATTTTAGTTGCGATTGGCTCTGCAAAATAATTGAAGCCGAGATTTCCCGGCTTCTGATGGTCGCTATTAACTTGTCAATATAATAACCCAGTTAATTGACCGTAGGTTTTTTAGTTGTTCATAAAAAATTAAGAAAAAAGATAAAAAAAATTCTTGATATGAAAATATATCTCCGTTATAATGAATGTATATTCATTGAAAGGATATTTATTATTTGAAACGAGCAGAGCAAAAAGAAAAGCGGCGAAAAGAAATCCTTATCGTCGGATTGGATTTATTTATCCGTAAGGGTTTAGCTTCTACCAAGATACAGGATATTGCCGATGCCGCTAACATGAGTACCGGGTTGATGTTCAATTATTTTGAATCAAAGGAAAAATTATATGAAGAATTAATAAAAGTAGGCATAGATACCCCCAAAAAAATGCTTAACAGTGTGGAGGGGGAAGGGTTAATTTTTTTTGAAACAATAGCACGGCAGATTTTTAGTTTATTTAAGACAGAAAACAATATTGCCAAAATGTTCGTGCTGATGAACCAAGCGAAACATAATGAAGCTGTACCCGAAACTGTAAAGCCGTTATTGGACGGAATGGATTATGTATCTGTGTCTGTAAATAAAATAGAGCAAGGTCAAAAAGACCTAACAATAAAAGACGGCGACCCCGCGGCTCTTGCTATTGCCTTTTGGGGAGCAATTTCGGGTATCGCAGAAGAAATCGCGTTAGGAAAAAATAACGTAGTTCCCGAAAGTGATTGGGTGGTTGATATTTTAAGGAGGAAGCCGAATGGATAAGAGGATTCTTGGTTTATTGCCATTCCGTTGTTTATTATTTCCTTTATGTTTTGGGGCGGCTTCGATTTTATTCGATAAATCCCTTGATGACCTTAGCAAATGGTGGGCGTTGTTTGCGGTAGGTATAAATGTTGTTTGTATCATTTTATTGTGCGCCGTAAATAAAGGGGATTATAAGGGTTTTATTAATTATGAAAAAGGAAAGACGAAGATTAAACTCGTTGTCGCGGTTGTTGTTTTGACCCTCGTTGTCGGTATGAGCGGTATGTATGCGGCAGGTTATTTATGTTACGGCGAGTTTCCTTATTTGGATGTAAAAATGATACAGCCACTTCCGATTTTCGCAGCGGTATTATGTGTTGTGTTTCTTCCGTTAAGCACTACACTCGCGGAGGACGGCATATATTTGGGTGTAATAAATAAATCAAACGGTAATACAGGCGTAACATTTATGTCCGCTTTTTTCTACGCGGCACAGCACAGCTTTATTCCGCTATTGCCCGACGGTCAATTTATGCTCTACCGTTTCATATCATTTTTACCGCTTACGCTGCTGTTTTGTTTTTGGTATCGCAAAATCAGAAATCCGTTGCCATTTATGGCGGGACACTTTGTTATAAATCTATCAACGGTAGCTATGCTCCTAATAACCGCTATATCGCCGGATACGTTTGAAACAATAAAAATATAGATAATTTTAATAAAGGGTGCAGATATATGGAAAAAATAGAATGGTTACTGTGTCCTGTTTGTAAAAATAAAACGCGGATAAAATTGCGGAAAAATAGGGATAACATCGGAGCCCGGCTCAGAAACATATCTGAACGTGTGTCTACCCTGTTGTCAATGAACAGTGCGGAGGGTGATTAAGACGAAGCCCTCCGTTATTAAAAGACAATATGTAGTGACCTCACAAATTTGTAAAGACGCGGATTTACCTGTAAACTGTTAATCGGAAAAATTAATGGTAACAGGGATTACCGCATACAAAAGGAGGCCACTAATGAATAGTATAATTTATGTAGGAATGGATGTCCATAAGGAAAATTACACACTTTGCTGTTACAGATTCGAAGATGACGACGTTAAGTATAAGCAAACTCTNGCTCCTGATTACAAAGATATACTTAAATATCTCGAAACGACAAGAAAGTTATATGGCGAAAATTTAGAGTTTATATGCGGATATGAAGCCGGCTGTCTGGGTTATACGCTTTACCGCCAACTAACCGACAGGGGTGTGAAATGCATAATAATTGCTCCGACAACGATGGGAATNATAAATACCGGCGGAGTGAAAACAGATAAGCGCGATGCCGCCAATATAGCCAAATGCCTAGCTTTTCGCACTTACAGTGAAGTAAATGTACCAACTCAAAAAGATGAATCCGTAAAGGAATATATCCGGATGAGAGATTGTCAGAAGAAAGCCTTAAAAATAGTAAAACAACAAATATTAGCATTAGTTTTAAGAGAAGGTTATCGTTTCGATGGCGGCAAAAACTATTGGACAATAAAACACGTTTTATGGCTCAAAGGAATTGATATGGGCGGAGTTTTGCAAGAAAGCCTTAGCGAGTATTTAATCACATATAAATATTTGGTTGATAAAATCGAAAGACTCGATAGTCGAATTGAAGAATTAGCAAAAGACGATGATTACAAGGAAAAAGTTAAAAAACTAAGTTGCTTGCTTGGGGTAAAAACGCATACGGCACTTTCGGTTGTGGTAGAGATTGGCGACTTTAACCGATTTNCCAAAGCAGAAAAGATGGCTGCGTATATAGGACTTGTGCCTGGAGAAAATTCAAGCGGAGGTAAAATNATTCGAACTGGAATAACAAAGGCTGGAAATTCTCATATAAGGCGATTACTTGTTGAATCGGCACAAAGCTATACGCGAGGCACGATAGGTCATAAATCAATTGACCTAAAGAAAAGNCAAGCGGGGAATGCCCCTTTAGTCATAGCNTATGCCGATAAAGCAAACGAACGTATGCGGCGAAAATTTTATCATATGGTGCTAAAAAATAATGTGAAGAGAAACGTGGCGACAACAGCAATAGCAAGAGAANTAGCTTGTTTTATGTGGGGGCTAATGACCAATAATATAGCATAAATGAAAAGAATAATGCGGAGGGCTACCCGCCCCCACACCCCCGGCAAGCGTGCGACGCTTGACCCGGGAAATAAAAGGGGATTTGCAAATCAATATTTTGTTTGAAAGCATAAGGAAAGAGCTTTAGATGACTTCAAGGTTCGAGCTATCTACGTTCCTCCTTTGTTGACACAATAGAAATACTGTGATTCACGCTATAAGACGGTAGAGCTCACGGCGGACCATTGACCTGCGGTAACCAATCCACGAATAACAGAGTGGCCAATGCCGAGAACTGTTAATACCAAAGCTCTTTCCTTATGCTTTCAGGCATTTAGGTAACAATAAAATAAAAGTATAGTGATTTTTGAAAAGGTACTTGACAAAGGTCACTACATAACA
>JGI24695J34938_10003373_pt1 | contig 11216 bp, 9 predicted proteins | sample TergutCo191P3_FD_34938 | JGI IMG/M metagenome (IMG submission 34938) | reverse complement strand
TTAGTTTTGTAACAAGCTCTCGAAAAAGCGATCTAAAGTTCGCTTTTTCTATTAAATCTAAGGTAGCTGTTCCAAAAACTGAAGTTTTGGAACAGCCTCAGCCCATTTTATCTATTCAATCTTGAAGCGCGACACTTCCCTTAAAAGAGAATCAATGCCTTCGCGGTTTTTGATCGTAATCTCGTTTACCTGATGAACCGCAGAGTTGATTTGATCCGCTCCCAAAGCCATTTCGTTCATGCCTGATGTAATCTCCTGGGTTACCCTTTCTAGATTTTGGCTTTCCTGTATTACTTCCTTCGCTCCGGAAAGCATTTCATTGGAGCCGCTTTTTACCTGCTTTGTGATTTCGCTTACTTTACCAATTCCGTCAAGTACTTGCTTGCTGCCCTGTCCCTGTTCTTCCATCGCGTTTCTGATATTTTCTTCCTGCTGGGCGACTGTTTCAATGCTGGAATCAATCGCGTCAAATTTATTTAATACGCTTGTTGTAGATGATGTGATCTTGTCAATTGAGCCTTTTATTTTCTTTAACACAACTCCGATTGTTTTGGACTGGACGCTTGAGGATTCGGCGAGTTTTCTTATTTCATCAGCTACAACGGCAAATCCTCTGCCCGCTTCTCCCGCGTGAGCCGCTTCTATCGCGGCGTTCATGGAAAGAAGATTTGTCTGGCTCGCTATATTCGCCATTACAGAATTTATTTCCAAAAGCCCCTCTGATTCGCCCGCTATTTCGTTAATGTCAGCCGCTACTTCCTGAAGTCCGTTATGTCCAAGGTCAGAGGCGTCTTTAAGATGCGATACATTCTCGGAATTTTTTACAAGAGTTCCCGTAACAGATTGAATGTTCGCTACCATCTCTTCTATGGCGGCGGAAGCCTGAGACACATTTGTGTTCTGGTATTCTATATGCCCGTTTAACTTGTTTATGTTAACAGTTACCTGTTCCATAGTGGCGTTTGTTTGACTCACGCTTGCGCTTTGGTTTATAACCCTGCTTTTAATGCTTTGAATATTCGCCGTTATCTGATTTACCGCCGCCGCTGTCTCGTTCATGTTACTTGCAAGATCGCTTCCGATATTGGAAAGTTTTAACGCCTCATCCCTTATTGTGATGACAAGACCTTTTATCTTGTTTATTGTCTGATTAAAATAATGGGAAAGCTCTGTTATTTCATCTTTGCCTTTTTCCGGAATTATATGGGTAAGATCGCCTTCGCCCTGCGCTATATCCTTTAAGGTTTGCGCTACATCAACAACAGGCTTCATTGTAAGTTTTAATACAAAATATACCAAAACCGCTACTCCCGATATAATTATCACAGCAAGGATAAAAGTAAAACGGGTTATATCATGAACTTCAGATAAAATATACTCGTCGGTTGTAGCGACCATTACAGACCATGTTGTATCTGAAGTTCCAAGCGTAAAAGGAGATATAAAAATTTCCAAAGTTATATCCATAACGCTTGAATAAGAAGAGCAGTTAAATTTGGATCCTTCAGCGACAGCTTTTATCGCAGCCGGCATAGAAGTGCCGTAAACTGTATCGACATCCCTCATGTTTTTTCCAATTCGATCGGGATAAGCATGCGCCAAAATGGTTCCGTCATTGGCGTAAATAGCCATAGCGGCGATAGCGTCATTTCTTTTAATTGTGTCGGTTACAACCGGCTGCATCATAGCTACATCCATGAGCATTCCGACTGCTCCAACAAGCTGATTGTTCACAGAGTCAAAAATAGGAGTTACCATTCTGATCATTAATACGTCTTTCCCCTGAATTTTTCTAATGAAAGGATCAGGAACAACTTGTTTTCTTGAGTTGGGACCGTTAAGCCAATTCATTGTCAATTCCAGGAAAGGACAGACAATGGCTTCTATGTCACCGTTTTCCCTTGAATACGCGATCGCGTATTGCCCTGTCGCGGTTGAACCAGCTCTCCCTTTCATTTGTGCATCCATTCCGTCAACGGCATTAGGCAGCCAGACTGTGTAAATCTGCATTACATTGGGCTGGGCGAGGAGGGTTCCATGCAGCATACGATCAAACGTAATTCGTCTTTCATCCACTGGAATCTCTGAATAACCCGACATAACATCAGCCAAAGTGCTGATCATTTTTAAGTGCGAGTCCCGCCTTCCTTTCCAGTATTCTGCCTGCTCGCCGGCAAGAAATGTCATCACCTGTCTATTCAAATCGATGCTGATACTCGACGCCTGGGTTAATAAAAGTACGCAAACTCCTGTTACAACAGCCGCAAGAATACCAATTACCATAATACTTAGTTTGTATTTGAGCTTCATAATGCCACCTCCGTTAAAAATGACCAATTTCTAAAAAAAATTGACTTACAACAATAAAATTTAAAAAATAATCCATGCGGAGGCAATAAAAATCGGTTAAAAACAATGAAATTTGATTGTTTTTGTAACCTTCCATCCCCTATATGGTTGTATAGTCAGCAGACCAATGTGATTTCATGTTCCTCCTATTTTCTCCTTTCCCCGGAGTTACTCCTTTCTCCGGGGATTTTTTTGCCCAAAACGCGATTTTACCTATATTGACCATTGCCGAACTATTGACATTTTTCCTCTGATTTGTTATGTTTTTGAAAGTTATCCCTGGTAGCTCAGCTGGCAGAGCAAATGGCTGTTAACCATTGGGTCCGTGGTTCGAATCCGCGCCGGGGAGAAAAAAAAGCTGTCCTTTGGACAGCTTTTTTTATTTTTATATCAAAAGTTCAATTTAATTCCTAATTTTTATATGTATGTAGCTACTCCCTCAACCTCTGCGCTAAATCCTTCCGGCAGGTGTGCGCCTTCGTTGCCATCAAAGCCTGCCAAAAGCATCGCCGCCGCGAGGAGGAAACCGCCGTTTCCAGGGAGATAGAGCGAAAGAGCGTCATCGCCTGTTTGTTTATTGTGTCCGTTTTTAAGCCATGTGTTTTTTGGGCTGTCCATAAGGAGTAATTCGATAGCTTCACTGTGTCTTCCAAGGCGGCAGGCTGTCATTGCCATCATCGAGAAATCCCACCCGTAGAATGTTTCTTTTTCCCAAACAGACAACACTTTATCCAATGTTACTGACAAAATTTCTTTATCGATTCTATCACTGTTTAAGACGCCGTACATGGCGAGCATGGATGGATGGTCTGTGTAAAATGGAAATTCCGTGAATGTGTTTGGGCAGTTTTCATGTGCTATATAAAGCCCGTCTTTTTGGGGAGGAAGGCTAATTTTTTCTATAATGTCACCGTAACGCTTTTGATCTCCAAGAAGGCTAATGTATTCATCGGCTTTTATTAAACACCAGCGGAAATATTCGGTTTCAAACGGAGCGTTTAACACTATTTTTGGATCATGTCTTTCCTGCGCGGGTATAAAGGGCGGCCCTAGCACATAACGGTTTTCTTCCCAATGAATAAAACTTTTTATAAATTCGGCGGTTTCGATAATTATTTCCCTGTATTCCCTTAAAAAATTAATATCTTTATTTTCGCGGTAGATTAATTCGATAAACATTACAGGATGAGGCTGCTGCCAAAGAAGAAACACAGCAATGGATGATGGAGTGTTTTTCCCGCTGGGGTCGCACATTTTTGGCCATCTTGCTCCTTTATAACCTTGAGAAGCCGCGATTTCCTTCGCCTGCGGCAGTATTTTTTTATAGTATTCAAGTGATTTTTTTAGTTCGCTAGTTCTACCCCAGAGAGCGAATTGCGCGTGATGCCAAAAGATCATCTCAAGATGAAACTTGCCGTACCAGCTGTTGCATGTAAGACCAGTCTCCGCCGGAGGATTTTTCCCCCTGCTTTGAATTGCGATCAAATACTGCGAAAGAACTATACGGCGCTCAAGTTCAATAGCGCGCGCGCTGGAAGAAGCGGAAAAATCGGCAATGCCGCCAGAAGACCAATAGTTTTTCCAAAATGTTTTACATTTTATTATAGCATCATTAAACGAGTCGCTTTGTTTATTATAATTTTTATAGCCATCAATTTCGCTTTGAGGAATACAGGAAACACACGCAGGCTCAAATCTTACACACAGCTCAATACATTCATCATGCGCAAGTAAAGTAATTGAATGGCTGTTTTCATTAACAGAAAAATTAAAACCGCTTCCGCAAATTAAAACATTATATGTTGTTCCGTCCATTTCCCTTTTTATTAATAATTCTTGTCTTTCATTATTTTTATTTTTGTTTAAATTTTCCTGTAAACTTGTTTTATGTAAACCAGGCGAGGAAAAATCCGCTCCTGTTTTTTTATGGCTCCCGTAAGGAAACTCGAAATTTACGCGTAAATCGCCTTTATTAAAAAGGACAGAAGACGCGCGAACATATAAACAGTCTTCGTCTGGATGAACAAAAGTTTCTGTTTTTACTGTCTCGTTATTAAATTCAAACTCGGAAGATAAAATCCCTTCCCATAAATTTAAAATTTGACTTACGGGTTTACAATTATCAATAGAAATGCCGTTATCTGAAAAATCAAAACCAATTTTTCCAAGATGGAACTTGTGGGCGTTTACGCGTATTTTTTTAAACAGCTCTTCCTGACCTGTGTCGCAGGAAGCGTAATAAACATCTCTTTCGTATGTCTTAAAAGGCGTTAAACGAAGGAGAGCCTCATCTTCTTTTGACATGGGGTAGGAGTGCCAGCCCCAATCAGACATTGTGCAAAGCGGGAAGGCGTCGGGTTTTACGGAATAATCGTTAAAAAAGGTTTGAAGCCCTGTAAAATCGGCTGTAAAACAAAAACTGCCGTTTCCAATTGATAAGGGAGCGTTTTTATTTAAGTTTTTATAATGAGGGTTGTGCCTTTTGATTACTTTTTCCCTGTCAATCAATTTTACGCCTCACTTTTTTAATGTCAGATTTAATGTTAAATCTTTCATTTCATTAAAAAGAGAGCGGGCATCGCTTAATGATAATTTTTGAACAGCGTAATCATGAGAAAAAACCCTGAACGCTTTTTCCATGTCGTTTTCAAACACAGCTTCTATAATTCCCTCATACATTAACGCGTGATGCGTTACAAGGGCGTTTATATCGCATGGAAGCCCTTCAGTAGTAACAGTTTTTATGTTATCACTGCCAAAGACAGCGTTTGTTTCCACGACAACTCCCAAAGGAAGACCGGGAATCTGCCCTGTGTTAGGAAGATTAACATTTGTTGTTATATCCTGAAGACCTGCAAGGGCTTTTATAATTTTTATTCCTTCTTCGCCTGACTCGCCAGGATTTAAAGATTCAATTCCGTCACGATACGCTTTTGCTTTTATTTTTAGCGTCTCACGATCTTTTATACGCCACAAAACCGGAGTTAAGGCAAAGCCCCAGCTTTCGGCGGCTTTTTGTGATGAGAGATACCATGAAGGCGGGCAAAACTCAGCCAAGTGCCTGTCACCTGCCGCGGCAATTAATCCATAGCGGCGGAAAAGATCCATTTTTACACGATCTGTAGAACCAAAAAGTTTTCGTCTTTCTTTTTCATCAGCGCTAAATTCTTTTTTTTCTTCCGGTTTTATAAAACCTGTATCAGCGTATTTTTCTGTAAAACTTTTATAAACAGGAAATAAATCAACATCTTTCCAGTATGCCTTATCTATCCATGTAAAATGATTTATTCCAATAACATTTACTTTTATTTCCTCGCGCTTTACGCTGTCTGTCTTTGCGAGATTAAAATCTTCAAGCATTGATACAAGAAGTTTTTGCGTGTGAAATACCTCGTGGCAGCAGCCAAACGCCTTAATTTTTGGAAACTCTTTATACAATGTTTGAGTGCAAACGCTCATCGGGTTTGTGTAATTTATTACCCATGCGTTTGGCGCGTTTTCTTTTATTTCACGCGCAATCTGCCTGAATTGCGGTATCGTTCTAAGAGAGCGGATAATTCCGCCGGCTCCTGTTGAATCTCCGACTGATTGGTAAATGCCGTATTTTTCAGGCGCATGAACATCGACAGCCATCTCTTCAAAATCGCCGGGAAGAATAGAAATAAAAACAAAATCGCAATCCTTTAGCGCGCCTGATAGAGAATCATTGGCGTGGAATTTCCACACGCCATTGTTAAATTTTTTCATGAGATTATTGCCGATTATCTCGTTTGTTTTTGCGTCGTTATAATTTAGGTCGTATAATTCGATAACGCCCTGTATTTCCTTCTCGAAGGCGAGATCCTGCATAAAAACCCATGCCCAGTTTCTGGAGCCGCCGCCTATATAGCAGATTTTTAGATTATTTTTTATCATTATTAACAGGTTATATCCTATTGAAAAATTTGGCAAGGAATGATATAAAGAAGTATGTTGAATTTTAACATAAAAATATTTGATAAATCTTTAAGTTTTATAGCGGAAACCGCTGTTTATATGGTAAAAGACGGCGATAAAAAATATATTGTAATTGCCGGAAAAGACAAGGCAGGCTTTAAGGCGGAAGATATAGGCGACGGTAAATTCAAGGCGGAGCTTATTCACGAAAACGCTGTTCTGCTTCGAAAGAATTTTCCCTGGACTGCTCCAAGTAAGGGGCTTCAAAAATTTATGAGTATTGGTCTTGGAGACAGGCTTGGCTTTGCTTCTCCCGGGCATATAGAGCTTTTAAAAGACAAAGACATTTTTCCCGTTTTGGCGCAGCAGTCAATGCGGGAATTAAATCTTTCTAAACGCACTTATAATGATGTTCTTGACGCCGCGACATTCGCAGTTTTTCAGGAAGGATATAAAAAAGGTTACGGCGCTGACGGCGATCACTTAAAAACAGCGAAAGATGTAGAGACCGCGCTCTCGTTTGGTTTTACAATGATCACTCTTGATTGTTCTGATCATATAAAAAGTAATCCCGAAACACTGCCGCAGGAAATTCCGCAAAAATATGTTGATAAATACTTAAAAGAAGAATTTGATATCGAGGGTATTCCATTTGTTTTTACAAAAGAAGAACTTGCATCGTGTATCGCTATCTACGAAGGAGCCGTTATTTTCGCGACAGAAATATATCAAAATTATTTCGCTTCTGCAAAACACGACGCTGACCTCGAAATCTCCATAGACGAAACTCCTTTTGCTACTACACCGCTTCAGCATTATTTTGTTGCCCGTGAGCTTTTGGATGCCGGCGTTATTTTTCATACAATAGCGCCACGTTTTTGCGGAGAGTTTCAGAAAGGAATTGATTTCTCCGGCGATACAGAACAATTTTCAAAAGATATAAATGTTCATTCCGCAATCGCAAGAAGCCTCGGATATAAATTGAGCATTCATTCAGGCTCGGATAAATTCAGCGTGTTCCCGATTATCGCAAAAGCGACAAGAGGCAATTTTCATATTAAAACGTCCGGAACAAACTGGCTTGAAGCTATGCGCGTAACGGCAGCCGCAAGTCCTTCTTTGTACAGGGAGATTCACAATTACGCTGTCTCTGTTTTTAATGAAGCCAAAAAATATTATGAAGTAAAAACGGACTTGTCAAAACTGCCTGATATTGGCGGCATAAAAGACGATGAATTAAGTTCCCTGTTTGACAATAACGATGTAAGGCAGCTTATACACATTACTTATGGATTTATATTGAACCATAAAAATGAAAACGGCTCTTTTGTTTTTAAGAACCGGCTGTATGATCTTCTTGCAAAAAACGACGAAGCATACAGAAGCGCAATTGTAAAACACATAGGAAAGCATCTGGAACTTTTAAACAGCAAATAAAATATATTGATTTTTATATCAATCGCTGTCATAGTAAATAATTAGTAAAGGAGATTATAATGCAATATAATAATTTTGATAAAACCGCCGTTTATAAAAAACTCGCGGATTTCGCAAAAAACACAAATTTTAATTTTAGAAGAATGCTCGACTCAAAAAGGGTAGGCGAATGCGTCGTTCCTATGGCGGCAGACCTTAAATATTCATGGGCGGCAAAGCAAATAAACGAAGAATGTGTAGTTTTATTACAGGAGCTTGCCAAAGAGCAGGATTTGATCGGCAAGTACAAGGCTCTTTTGAACGGCGAAATGATGAACACCGGAGAAAAGCGCAAAGTGCTCCATCAGCTTTTAAGGGGAGAGCAGGGGCAGCCTGTTATGGAAGACGAAAAAAATATCGGCGATTTTTACAGAAAAGAGCTTGAAAGGTTAGGCGAGTTTGCAGGCGCCGTTCATAGCGGTAAATATAAAGGTTCAACGGATAAACCGTTTAAGACTGTTGTTCAAATCGGTATCGGCGGATCAGACCTGGGACCAAGAGCTATGTATCTTGCTTTGGAAAATTGGGCGCAGGCGGAAGGCAAAATGAAGCTTAACGCTAAATTTATTTCCAATGTTGACCCGGACGACGCTTCCGCTGTAATCGCGTCATGCGATCTTGAACAGACTCTTTTTATACTTGTATCAAAAAGCGGCACAACGCAGGAAACGCTCGCAAATGAGCTTTTTGTCAAAGACAAAATCGCGAAAGCGGGATTGGATCCAAGCAAGCACATGATTGCGGTCACAAGCGAAACAAGTCCTTTAGCGCGTAACAGCGCGTATCTTGATTCATTTTATATTGATGATTATGTTGGCGGACGTTATTCGTCATCGTCGGCTGTCGGAGGATGCGTTCTCTCTCTCGCTTTTGGCGCGGATGTGTTTAAGTCTTTTCTTGAAGGAGCGGCGCAGGCAGACAAGCTGGCTCTTAATGAAGATATCCTAAAGAACGCGGCTCTTCTTGACGCTCTAATCGGAGTTTGGGAGAGGAACTTCCTAAAGTATCAATCGACAGCGGTGCTTCCGTACAGTCAGGCGCTTTCACGTTTCCCCGCTCATTTACAACAGATGGATATGGAATCAAACGGAAAGCGCGTAAACAGAAACGGAGAGAAAATCGATTACGAAACAGGTCCTGTAATTTTCGGAGAGCCTGGAACAAACGGACAGCATTCTTTCTTTCAGCTTTTGCATCAGGGAACAGATATAATTCCGCTTCAGTTTATTGGTTTTACAGAAAGCCAGAAAGGCGACGACGTGTCGGTTGACAATTCCGTAAGCCAGACGAAACTTGCCGCGAATCTAGCCGCTCAAATTGTGGCTTTCGCGAAAGGTCAGGAAAGCGAAGATAAAAATAAAGAATTTCCCGGAGGACGTCCTTCAAGTTTAATTTACGGTAAAAAACTTACTCCCGCCGTTTTGGGAAGCCTGCTTGCCCACTTCGAGAACAAAGTAATGTTTCAGGGGTTTGTTTGGAACGTAAACAGCTTTGATCAGGAAGGAGTGCAGCTTGGAAAAATCCTTACAAAAAAAGTTCTTTCCGGTAATTACGGCGACAGCGCGCTTGAGGCTTACAGTAAGATACTCGGGATTTAATTGCATAAGAGCCTTCGCAGAGAAGAGTTAAGGTTTTACTTTTTCATTAACTAAGGTTGTTTCCTGTTTATTTTTGTGGTATATTAACTCCATGGTCAGAATGACAGAAGAAGAAGCGATAGCTATTGGCGATTATTTTATCAATAATAGGGTCATTCTTGGTCCAAATGGCAGCGGTTGGCTTAGCCAGCGCGAAATGCGAGCATGGGGTCTGGAAGAAAAAACGGTTAATTATATTTTGAAAATAGCTATAGAAGAACATAAACCCCCCGCCCAGATCATTAATGAACTGGTTTGCGAAAAAATGACTGCTGCTGTTTAAGAGTTTTACCACGAACAAAACCGAACTTGCTGCTAGATTTCTTAGCGCGGGTATAAATCTATTGCTTGTTATTTCCTTTTCTATGAGTTATAATTTTTGACATGGTGACGACATATAAACTTAATACTAGTGAATTAGGAAATACATTATTTGACTCTATTAGAACTACATACCCTGACCAGGTGGTTGAGATACAGGTTCGTGAACAGGATGAAACCGAGTACTTGCTCAGTACCCCTGCAAATCGTGAGCATTTGGAAAAAGCGATTAAAGAGGAAAAGGTCATTACCTTTGGAACTGTCAAAGAAGCCAGAGAATGCGCTGATAGATGGGCAGCTGAAAATTGATAAGTTTTAAGGATTCTGCTTTTGCTGAATACCAGCAATGGGCAAAAGACGACAGAAAAATCGCTGATAAGATCGATAGACTTATTACAGAAATTATGCGCGACCCGTTTCACGGAACCGGAAAGCCGGAACCGCTTAAGGGAAATTTGTCCGGTCACTGGTCGCGCCGCATCACGCAAGAGCACCGGCTTGTTTATAAGATCTTAAACGATCAAATTATTATCACTTCTTGCAAATTTCATTATTAATTCTTCCCTTGTTTCCTGTTTATTTTCATGGTATATTGGGTACATGACCATTACGCAAACCGTTGAAATTCCGGCTGATCACAGGCTTGTTATTGATGTTCCTCGCGAAGTACCTTCAGGTAGAACACAGGTTATTATACAGTTTCCTGTTCGTTCGGAAGAAATAGTATCCTCTGTTCCTGTTGACGCTAAAGGACAACTGAATAGTGAAGCTTTTCGCAATGCACTTAATTGCGCTTATGGCGCATGGCAGAATAATCTCTGGACAAATCATCTTGAAGATATTAATAAAATGAGAGATGAATGGGATCATCGTGATTCTTTGAACACAAATTCGCTTATAAAGCACAAGAATCAAATACACCGGTTATAAAGCAAATGCAACAAAATAATCCTCTCATTTCTCTCTTCCTTCTGCTTCTCTGCGAGAGTTCTTCTTCCCCCACACTCACTGTTCCCAAATCGCGAACAACGTAAACGCGCCGTTACCTGTATACACCTGACTCGCAGTATACGTTGTGCCCGAACCATTTGCCGCGGTGTTCCAGCGCAGGAAAGTAAAGCCTGCTCTTGTCGGGACAAGGTGAGTTATATAAGCATCATACCCGTTTGCTTTGGTTGTTGGTTTCGTTGCTTTCGCCGTTGCTGCTACCATTAGCGTTACCCTTTTGTCCGAGCAGTTTTCAAAACCTCGAAAAAGTAGTATATTATCTATAGGGGAAAATGTGGAAATTGTTATTCTGGACAGCGCATTAAAGCATGATATGACAGAAGATAGAATTCTTTCATGTTTATTTAATATCAGAGGTGATAAACTGTTAGATGATCCTCCGCCAAAACGTCTGTTAGCAGGTTTTGATAATCTGGGAAATGCGCTTGAGATTATTGCGATAGAAGATACTGATCGTGATTGTTTGGTCGTTATTCATGCAATNGGACT
>JGI24695J34938_10003370_pt1 | contig 11233 bp, 8 predicted proteins | sample TergutCo191P3_FD_34938 | JGI IMG/M metagenome (IMG submission 34938) | reverse complement strand
ATTTCCTATTTTTCAGATTAAATGAACCCTTTATTTTTGCCATTTCTCATACTAAGTGCAAGCGAGGTTTCCACTGTTGCACTTACTTTGGGAATTTACGTGTTTTTTTAAAATGTTTTTTCACCCCATTTACCGCTAAAATAAACCGACGATTTTTCGCGCAATTAAAGAACCGCCCTGCCGAGACATAGCGGCTCTTAATTTACAGGTAATATTAACCTTTTACAGCTCCTGCGGCAACACCCTTCGTGATTTGCTTTCTGAAAACGAAATAGAAAATCAAAATAGGGACGACCGAGATTGATAAGGTGGTAAATAGCTTTCCGTAGTCTGAGCCTAACGAACCCGCATAGCGCCCGACTGCTGCCGGAATTGATTTTAATTGGTCGCCGACCGTCAGCAAATTCATCAGGATGAACTCATTCCAGGTAGCCGTAAAAGTAATAATAGCAAGCGTTACCGAAACAGGGGTACACATCGGAAAAATGATGCTGATAAACGACCGTATGTAACCCGCGCCGTCAATCCGCGCCGATTCAATCAATTCATCAGGGATATTTCTGATGAAGTCCGTACACAAGTATATTGCCATCGGCAAGCCCAAACCGATATATGGAATTAATATGCCCAGCCTTGTATTTAGCAACCCGACAGAATTTACCATCAAAAAGATGGGAATTAAGATCGACTGAATCGTAAGAAGTATTCCGACGATGAAGAGGCCATATATAAGCTTCGTTACTTTAAAATCAAATTTTGCAAAAGCATAACCCGCCATATTCGCCAATACTACTACGAATACTACGGTTATAATCGAATAAAGAATGCTATTGCCAAAGAAAACCTTAAAACCTGTCAACCCCCCCGGCGGACTCCAAACAGCAGGGTAATTATCAAAGTACCAAACGGCAGGCAAGGACAGTTTGTTGGTCGTCATATAAACCTGCCTTGATTTAAACGACTGAATTATCAGCCAAAAAATCGGATAAATGGCCATTATTGTAAATATGCTCATTATTATATATATAATAACCTTGGAAATAAATGATAAGATTGGATTATTTTTTTTGATTTCCATGTTTATGCCTCCCCATCTTTGAACATTTTACCCAGACATTGAGTAATAACAATCAACACTAAGCAGATAAGTACCATGACGGTAGAAATGGCATTGGCGACCGGATAATTAGGCGACCCTTTAAAAGCCATATCATACATGAACATTGACAGTACCTTTGTTTGCCCCGCAGGCCCGCCGCTGGTCATTGAATAAATCAAATCATATGTCCTTAAAGAACCTGATATCGCCAGAATCGCACATGTTAAAATTTCATTAATCATTGCGGGTAAAATAATACGCCCCAAAACCTGGCTTTCTTTAGCGCCGTCAATTCTGGCCGCTTCAATAATCGCAGGATCGATCCTTTGCATATGGGCCATGAATATTATCATATAAAATCCTGTAAACATCCACAATACTACCAGTAATACCGCCATCATCGGTCTTGTACTGATTGTGAACTGCACCGTTGGATCAATCATTTTCCTGACTTCCATCAGCACCGAATTTGAATTAATAATAAACGCGTTAAAAAGGACACCGATAATAATCGGTGAAATTACGTAAGGTAAGAAAATCATTGATTGAAAAAATCCTGAGCCGCGTTTAATAATATTTCGGGTCAGGATATATGCCAGTATAAAGCCAAGAGGAATTTGTCCGAAGACAGATATGGCGACAAGATACATATTGTTCTTTAGTGCGCTATAAAAAGCACCCGTCGGCTCAGTAAACATCCATACGTAACTCTGAAAACCGACCACTTCCCAGTCAACACTTCCCGCACCCAAAATTTTACCGCCGTTATAATTGGTCAAGCTTAAGATAATAGAAAAGATTGTCGGAAAGCCAACGACCAGCAGATAAATGATTAAGGCGGGTAAAACTAATATCGTATACGAAATCCTCTTTTGTCCTTTTATAGTCATGTAGCCTTTCCTCCATCCAATATAATATTTTATTTAATATGTGGGTGGCCATTAGCCACCCACAATATTTTTATTGAAATTCTACAAAACTTTGATAATTGCTTACTGTGATGCACTCCAGCTTTCAAAAGCGGCTTGAACATTATTAGCTACTTCTTCAGCAGTCATCGTTCCCAAACCAAGAGCTTGGAGACCTTCATTAAGAGGAGTGAAGACAGGACTTTCGAATACGCCGTCAACAACAACCGTCGCTTTGTCATAATCGTTGCCCATTCCTGCTAATGCAACTTGGAGAGGTTCTAAAGTAAGTGCGCCGAAATTAATATCGGTTCTGGTCGGAGTCGAGATACCGCCGGTGCGAAGTCTAAATTCCTGAACTTCTTTACCAACAAGCCATTTAATTAATGTCCATGCAGCTTCTTCTTTGACGGAACCTGATTCGATATTTGCATTCATTCCCCAACCTGTACCGAGTACAGCCGAGTTAGTTCTGCCGGGAATTGCTACGCCGGGAAGATCAATTTCAGGGAAAACGGTAATTTCGAAATTAGCTTGTCTGCTTGGATCGATTAAAGCTTCACCTGTCGTTCCGTCTGTGATGAAAGCACCGACACGCCAGTCGCCGTCGATATAATAAGCACCGCCATTGGTCGCAAAACGACCCGGGCCTTCGCCGTAGTCAAGAGCAAGTGATGCTTGTGCTAAAACACCGTCGTCATACATTTGTTTAATGAAGTTAAGTGATGCAATAACTGCGGGGTCAGTCCAGTTGGTTTCGCCTGACAGGATTCTCTCATCCCAGTCTTCGCCCATGAAGCGACCAATTACTAAAGAGTAAAGGCATGACTGCATAACCCATTCTGAAAGGTTCGGCATAATTACACATTCATAACCTGCATCGCGTAAAATGGGAACCTGAGCTGCCAGTTCCGAATAAGTTTTCGCAGGTGTAAGGCCTACTGCGTCAAGAACTTCTTTGTTTACGATGAACATATTCGTGGCGGTAACTCCTTGAGGGAGCATTGCCAGATAGTTGTTGGCTTGGCCAAACGGATCAAGGGCTAACGGAACATAGGTTGAGCCAAGGCCGTCACGTGCTGCTAAAGGTGTTAAATCTTTAAGCAGTTTTTGTGTGTGAAGAGTGGTTGAACGACCTGACGGCCAGCAATAGGTAACATCAGGAAGAGCGCCTGCGGCGGCATAAGCTTCGATTGATTGGTGATAAGCTTCTTCGAATTCGTCAAATCTGTTAATTTTGATATTCGGATATGCTGCTTCAAAAGCTGCCCAAACTACTTCTAACTCTTCGATAGCACCTGCTTCTGACATGTCAATGTAATTAAGAACACTAAGTTCAACAATTTCATCGCCTAAATCAACGGGTGCAGGGGCGGGAGCATCTGAGTTCGCCGATGAATTGGACGAGGTGTCAGGTGTGCCGGTGGTGGTGTTACTGCTGTTGTCGTTACTGCCACAACCTGCTAACAAAGTAGCAACCATGGCTGTTGAGAGTAAAATACTTAATAACTTTTTCTTCATTTCTTCCTCCTATAAAATAAATGATTGTAAAAAAGACCCTACCTTGTATTTATAACATAGTTTGTACTATTGTGTCAACTAAAACAATTGTATATATTGTCGGGTTTTTGATTTAAATTAAACCGTAATATAGTAATTATTAGCAAACATTACCAAACATAACTCTCTCGATTTGTAAGCTTTCTACAAATTATCGAAGTGTTTGGTGTCTTTTTGCATAAATGTTAATCTACGGTATGGGAGCGGCGGGAAAACCGGTAAAATCAGGCTGACGTCCTGAACGCAGCGAAGGATCCTGCACTTATGATAAGATTTGCTGAAATTCTTCGCCATATGGCGCAAAATGACAGAAATGGTGACGACAAGAAAACTCTTAAAACAATAATAACGCATGTTATTTATTTTGCATTCAGGCATTATCTATTTTATAATATTTGTATGTCTTTTGTAACTAAAGGAAAAACCGCATGAAATATATAATCCGTCTCTTCAAATTTGCAAAGCCTTGGTATGGCTATATACTCATCTCCACGATTGCGCTTCTCATTGCTTCGGCGATTAACCTTTATACGCCCTTTGTGATTAGGCAAATAATCGCGATGATGGAATCGGGCGAATATATTAACGGGATTAATACGATTACTCAACTAGCATTACTGCTTTTGGGTCTTTTCGCTATTCGGGCGCTATGCCAGTTTCTGACAGGATATCTGTCACATGTGGCCTCTTGGCGCTTGGTGGCGAAAATTCGCAGTCAACTATACAATCATTTTCAAAAACTCTCGATGAATTACTACCATGATAAGCAAACAGGGCAACTAATGTCACGGGTTATCAACGATACCGCGACTTTTGAAAATATGATCGCCCACGCCATCCCCGACTTGGTAATCAATATTATTACTTTAGCGGGTGTTCTGCTGATATTACTCTTTATCAATCCTCTTTTAGCCGTTTTAGTTTGTGTCCCGATACCGTTTCTGGCACTAATGTTATTTATTTTGAAAAAAATCCGCAAGTATTTCCGTGTCGGACAGGAAAAAATTGCCGAACTTAACGGAATTTTGCAGGATAATTTTTCTGGGATTAAAGAAATTCAAGTTTTCAATAAGCAAACTCATGAACATGACCGCGTTGAAAACAAATCCCGCGAATACTCTTCCGCTTTAATCAAAGCTTTATTTTTCTCGGGTATCTTAAATCCGACGGTCGGGTTTATTACTTCGGCCGGCACGATTATTGTTTTGGTTGCGGGGCCGATGCTGGCAATCAGCAGCGGCTTAAAAATTTCCGACGTTGTGGCGTTCCTGCTTTATCTCAATTTATTTTATGCGCCGATTTCGCAGCTGACGAGAATTGTTGAAGATTTGCAAATGGCCTTGGCAGGGGCGGAACGGGTTTTTGAGATTTTAGATACCGAACCCGGTATTCATGATAAGCCCGGTGCGCAGAATGCCGCGAAATTATCGGGACAGCTTAGTTTTAATAATGTCTCGTTTGGCTATAAAGATGAAATGATCGTGCTTGACAATGTCAGTTTTTCGGTAAACCCGGGTGAAATGATAGCCATCGTTGGTCCGACAGGAGTGGGGAAAACGACGATTTCGGCTTTAATCACGCGTTTTTATGACCCTGACGAGGGGCAAATCACGATGGACGGGATTGATATCAGTAATATGACGCTTTTAAGCTTAAGGAATAATTTAAGCTTAGTTTTACAGGATGTGTTCTTATTTAACGGAACGATTACGGAAAATATCGCTTACGGCTTTGAAGGCGCTACTACCGAGCAAGTCAAAAATGCCGCGAAAGCCGCTTGCATTCACGACTATATCGATTCCTTGCCCGAAGGTTATGACACTGTCATCGGCGAACGCGGTGTCCGCTTGTCAGGGGGGCAAAAACAGCGCATCTCGATTGCAAGATCGATTTTACGCAATTCTCCGATTTTAATCCTTGATGAGGCTACTTCGGCCGTCGATACGGAAACGGAACTGGAAATCCGAAAAGCGATTAGCTCGATTGCGGGAACACGCACTTTAATCGTGATTGCGCATCGCCTTTCGACCGTTCGTCAGGCGGATAAAATTATCGTTCTTGACAATGGGCGAATCGTCGAGCAAGGCAACCATAATGATTTGATGAAGCAAGAAGGGGTGTATGCTAAACTCTGCGGGATTCAGGAGTTTGTGTGAAGGGGTCTAAACATCCGCAGTTTTTAATTTCTGCATCTTAAGCATCTTCTTACAAAAATGATAAGCAGGAATCAGGAAGGCGATGGCTAAGAGCCATGCCAGCGGCCCTGAGAGCGATGCGCCGACGAAGCCGAAAAACGGGACGAAAACAAAAGCCGCTATAATTCTGGCGAGCATCTCGCAAACCCCCGCTACCATCGCAAGCGTCCCGAAGCCCATGCCCTGAATCAAAAAGCGATAAATCATAACCAATGACAACGGAATAAAAAACGCGGTACTTATCCGCAAAAACAGCACGGCGCCACTCAAAATATACCGATCCGCCTCTTCGACGAACAGCGAGCATATTGCTTCGCCAAAGAACCAAATAACCGCATAAGCAAGCACCGAATAAACCGACGCTAAAATAACACTTGCTTTTATTCCTTTATCAAGGCGATCCAAATGCCCTGCGCCGACATTTTGCCCGCCGTATGTCGCCATAGAATTACCCAGTGATTCAAGAGCGCAACTGAAAAAGATGCTGACTTTTACCGCGACGGAAATCGAAGCGGCGGCGGCGGAACCCAGCGTATTGATTGCGGTTTGCATGACCACCGACCCGATGGCGGTAATCGAATATTGAAGCCCCATCGGGATGCCCATTTTTAGTAGCGCAATGCAAAGCGGCGTTTGCCACTTAAATTCATCCTTTTCGATGCGCAAAAACGGATATTTCTTAAACAGCAAAATCCCGCACAGAACCCCTGATGTTAGTTGCGAAATAACCGTCGAATAAGCCACTCCCGCAATTCCGTTCGCGAAACCGATTACAAAAACAATATCCAGAATGATATGCAAAATCGAAGTTATAATCAGGATTTTCATCGGTGTTTTGGAATCACCGATTGCACGCATGACGCCTGCCGTCAAATTGAACAGAAAGAAAGTCGGGATACCGCAAAAAATGATAAAAATATATGTATAAGCAAAATCATATATCTCAGGCGGTGTTTTCATCATTCTCAGGATTGTACCGCAAAGTAATAACGTCACGGCCGTAATAATAATCGCAAAAATAATCGCAAGCCAAATACCGTTCGCAATGAAACGGCGCATCATTTTATAGTCGCCCGCACCGAATTTTTGCGCGACGGGAATCGCGAAACCGCTGCAAAGCCCGACACATAAGCCAATTATCAGGAAATTAATCGAACCTGTGACTCCGATACCTGCCAAAGCATTAGCCCCGATAAAACGACCGACGACGACCATGTCAACAATATTATAGAATTGTTGCATCAAAAATCCCAGCAAAAGGGGGACGGAAAAATTAAAAATCAGCCGCATCGGCGACCCTTCCGTCATATTTTTGGCGCTGTCTTTTACCTTTGTTTGCTCACCGTTCACTTCTTATTACCTTTTTTCGATTTAATTAAAGAACTGACCAAAACTAAAACCGTTCCCTTCAAAAGCGCTATATCACCGAGATTAAAGACCATTTTCCCGAGCTTCCCTTTTACGTTAAAACTAAAATAATCAACAACATATTTACGCTTTACGCGGTCATAGGTATTTGAGTAAGCACCGCCGATTTGAAGCGACAACCCTGTTTTCATAAGCGGATTATTTTCTTTTATCAGCACATAGATATATTGAATTGTCAATAACGCACCGGTAAACAAAGATAATTTCGCAATCTTCGCTTGATGCGCGTCGGCTATATTAAATGACAGGCCGCGATTATGATGTTTACCGCCAATTATGAATTTCCCTTCGCGCTTTTCAGGTTCATCTAAACAGACCCATTTCTCAACATGGTTTTTTATCCCCATATCAATCATAAAAGTTACCGCCGCTAAAAGAATGTACTTAATATTTTTCATTTTTACCCCCAAGAGCAATTGTAATAAACAATGGAATTACCAAAAATAATCCGTAAATGTAACGGAATTGGCCGCTTACAGGCGATGCTATACAAGTCAGCCACAATAACAGCATCGGTATAAAGCTTATTAAAAGCCGATAGCTCTTTTTTAATAATAACACAAGTGCCATAATAATGGTAAGCCAAACCGCAAAACCAATACTTACCAACATCGAAATTGCAGGTATCGTCCTGATTACAAATATACCTGACAGTGCATTTTCAACAAATGACGGGACGATATTCCAGGAATAAAAGTTATAGTCATTTTCTTCTATTCTCCCCGCCCTGATTCCGCCATCGAAATCGGGATACCAATAACCATGCGTATGACATAAAAATGCATCAATATAGGAGAGCGGATATTTCGTAAATAACCGCGCCCAAAGCGCCAAATATGAACGGGAATTTTGCCGAAATTCATTTTCATCAAAAACACCGCTGACCTTGATGGTGTCCGAATTAGTCGAAATATATAATTCAGGAAGCTTCTCAAACGGCAAAATCGCCGAAATAATTTCCCTATCTTCATCTGAAATCGTCTCGCCATGGTCTTTTACTGCCCGCGCAATCTGCTGTAACGGCAACGATAAGGCTTCGCCAACGGAACCCTGCCTAACCTTCAACGCCGATTCGATAATTTGCATCGAGAAAAAGGAAAATGCGAATACGCCGATAATTATTAAGATACTTTTCCAATATTTGCGGAGTAAAACCGGTAACAGCGGTAAAAATATCACCAAAATATAAAGCCCGTTATTACGTGTGAGGAATAAGAAAACACATAGCAAACTATAAATAATGATATTTTTCTTTTGCTTAAAAAATTCATTCGGCTGTGAAACCATTTGAATCGTTTTCAGCGTAAGCAACATTAAAACGACGCTAAAGAGAGTATCTTTCCACATTACAATCGAATAGAAACCATGAACGGGGTACAGCATAAAGTATAATAGCGTTATCGTCCGTATGCGATTTCCCGCATTATATTCTTCCATCCAAGCAATAACATCGGAAAACGCCGCCGCCATTATAAACATTTGAAAAATTGAATGAAGCAGTAAACCGATACCCGCGGAACCAAAAAGAAGCCCGAGGCGGTAAAAGAAGCCTGTTATTGCCGTCGTAAAAATGGGATGATGGTTTGAAAGCGGGGTATCACCGACCACCTGCGCAATTTGAAAAAATGTATCTATATTTATAAACCCCGGGAGATAGACGATTAAATAGGGTAACCAGCATAAAAAAATCACAAAAGTTCGCATCAGTAAAGATTTTCTGCTATTATCCAAAAGGCGAATTTTCTTTTCTTCCGCATTATTTAAATCAATCTTCGTTATCTTATCAAATAAAATCTTAAGAAGCGCATAAAAAGTAAGCGTAATCCCCATGAAAGCGATAATGTACTTCAAAAATGAAGTTAAGGAATCGGTAATCGGAGCAAGGCTGTCAAAATTATTGATACTGAATCCGATAATGTAAAAGAATGAAAAGAATGTTGCGGCACAGAAGGAAATTTTCTCTGTACGCCGTTCTCTGACCATCTGCGCATGATAAAAGAGCAAACATAAGGCGAAGAAAATACAGAGCCATTTGACACTGTTACCTGAAAAACCGCTAAAAAAATCGGCAATTATCTCCGCCCCGCCTACTAGCGTACCGCCGCCTTCCAAGCGCTGTGTAATCGAATAGCCTTCAATGCGAAAATCATCAATCGATTTCAAATGGTTTAAATCAACATTAAGCGAAAGCGTTGCGATGAAAGCGCAGATAGCGATTAGAAAACGGTTTTTGATACTATTCAATGTTTTAACCTCGATAACACGTGTTATTCAATTTAATATGTCATTCTGAGCGCGGCGAAGGTTCTCGGTTCTTGGATAGCCGAAGGATAGCTTTCGCTTTGCTCAGGATGACATTTTGAAAATTAATTATTTTCTTTTGCCGCAATCACTGCCGCTAACTTCTCGGTTAAACCGGGCAGGATTTTTTTGTAGTCGCCGACGATACCGTAGTCAGCTACATCAAAAATCGGGGCGGTTTCGTCTTTATTGATCGCAATGATTAAATCAGACTCTTCCATTCCTGCTAAATGCTGAATCGCTCCTGAGATTCCGACAGCGAGATATAAGTTCGGGCGAACTGTTTTACCTGTTTGGCCAACTTGCAAATCTTTGGGTTTCCATCCTGCGTCAACTACCGCACGGGAGCAACTGACGGTTCCGCCGATTGCTTTCGCCAACTCGTCTAGCAGTGCGAAATTCTCCGGCCCGCCGACTCCGCGGCCGCCTGAAATAAGGATTTTCGCATCCATGATATCAACGGCGTTGGCTACCGCCTTAACGATGTCCATGATTTCAACATAGTTAACGTTCTCACTAAAGCCGGGATTAAATTCTTCGATAACCGCTTTTAAGCTATCATCTTTCTTAAGCTTCTGCATAACACCCGGGCGGACAGTCGCCATTTGCGGGCGATGCTCGGGGCAGGCAATCGTAGCGATTGTGTTACCGCCGAAAGCAGGCCTGGTCATAAGCAATTGATTATGCTTCGTTTCTTTGCCGGGAATCGGATTAAGCGGAAAATCACCGATATCAAGCTGGGTACAGTCAGCGGTCAGCCCTGTATGGACACGAGCGCACACACGCGGAGCCAAATCACGCCCGATTGCGGTCGCACCAACTAAGAAAACATCCGGTTTATATTTTTCGATAACTGCCGAAAGGGCTTGGGTATAAGGTTCGGTACGGTATTCGGAAAGCACGGGATCATCGACTAAGATGATTTTATCCGCGCCGTAAGCCGCTAAACGGTCAGCCTGACCTTTAATATTGTGACCGAGTAAAACTGCCGTCACTTCGGTATTTAAATCTTTTGCCAGCCTTTTGCCTTCGCCAATCAGCTCCAGTGCAATTCCGCCTACGACATTATCAACTTGCTGCGCAAAGACAAATACGCCTTTATAATCTGAAATGTTCATTCTTTCCTCCATATATTAAAATCCATGTTTGCCAATACCTGCGAATTTGGGCGCAAGCACAAATTTGCATCCCGAATCTTCGATTCGGGGGGTGAAGCTTTAATAATTCTTAGACTTGGTTCTTTCAAGTCTTAGAATTATTCTTCACACTACATACTTTTCTTTGAGCTTGTTAACGATATAGTCAATGGATTCCGCGGCATCGAGGTTGACTTTTTCGCCTGCCCCTTTGCGAACTTTGTCGGAAGCTTTGGCGATTTGTGTCGGTGAACCTTTTAAGCCTAAATTGGAATCTTCGACATTAATCAATCTATCGCGGCCCCAAACGGTAATTTCGGCTTTACAAGCGTCGAAAATGCCGCCGGGTGTCATATAGCGGGGTTCATTGAGTTCCGCTAAAGCTGTCAGTAAGCAAGGCATTTTTGCTTTGATGACATGATAACGGTCGTCATATTGACGGTGGATGATGATGTAATCGCCGTCGATTTTGATTTCCTGCGCATAAGAAATAACGGGGATATTCAAGTGTTCGGAAAGCTGCGGCCCAACCTGAGCGGTATCGCCGTCGATCGCCTGACGCCCTGTGATGATTAAATCATATTCGAGGTTGCGGATGGCGCCTGC
>JGI24695J34938_10003369_pt1 | contig 11237 bp, 10 predicted proteins | sample TergutCo191P3_FD_34938 | JGI IMG/M metagenome (IMG submission 34938) | reverse complement strand
AAAACCAATCCTGCCGGTAAATCCTTTTAAGCTGTAATAGATAGCGGGGCCGTTACCTGACATTCTGTTCAGGGCAGTGAGGCTGCCGTACGCTTTTTCGATCAGCCGCGCCGTTTCACCGCCCGGAATAAACTGAAGACCCGAAGCAGGGCCGGCCGGCATTAGCTCGATAAAACGGACAGAGATGTTTTTATCTTTCGCGAGAGAGGCAAGAGGAAGTATCTCGTCTTCATTTACGCCGCGCACCGGAACACAGTTTATTTTAACAGTAATGTTTTTTTTAATGAGGCGATCGATTGCCGGAAGAATCGACCGGTCGGGAGCTGATGTAACGTCTGTGTTTTTACATCTTGTTATTGTTTTATATTTTTCAAATGACAGGGAATCAAGGCTGATATTGATTGAATCAGGCAGCGCCGCGTTACCCGCGCTTTCGGCTTCATCAAGATACGCGTTTAAAAGAATCCCGTTAGTTGTAAGACTGACGCTTTCTATTCCTGAAATTGATTTTAATTCTTTTAAAAATAATGACACACCGCGTCTGAGAAGCGGCTCTCCTCCCGTTACTCTGATTTTTTTTACGCCTAAAGTGGAAAAAATATTTATAATTCTTATAATCTGTTCAAATGTCAGGATATTCTCATGAGGTTTCCATTCAACACCTTCCCGCGGCATACAATAAATACATCGAAGATTGCAGCGGTCTGTAATTGAGACCCTAAGGTAATCAAGCGTTCTTTCGAAGCTGTCTTTCAACATATGGTTCCGCCGTTCCGGTTGAACGTTAAACGCGCTGGTAATGACCGGATTTTCCGCCGGATTTTTGGTAAAGCCTTACATTGCTGATAACCATATCTTTGTCCAGCGCTTTGCACATGTCATAAATCGTAAGAAGAGCGGCGGAAACGCCGGTCAGAGCTTCCATTTCCGCGCCTGTTTTTCCATGAAGGCTGATTTCGCAGACAGCCTCAATTTCATTTTTTTCTTCGTTAACCGAAAAATCCAGCGCGCATTTATCAATATTAAGCGGATGGCAGAGTGGTATAAGATCGGAGCATTTTTTCGCTGCCATAATACCTCCGACGCGCGCTACCGCGAGCACGTCGCCTTTTTTCGCCGTGCCGCCGAGAACTGCCTTCATCGCCTCATCATTCATGGAAATGATCCCTTTCGCGGCGGCTGTGCGGAAAGTTATTTCTTTTCGCGAAATATCTGTCATGATCGCGCTGCCGAGATCATCAAAATGTGAAAAATCCGCCATTTAAAACCTCCGTATATTAACTATGAATACGCATGATTTTTTCTCTCTTTCTTGTTATCTGAAATAATTTTGTTATTATCATTTCAGAAAAATAATTTCTCCTGCTCTGTTCCATGTATAGGCGTTTAACGGTTTTCCCAGCTCCGCGAGTCTTTGATGAAACTCAGGGTTTTTTAAAATATCAATAAACATCCGCGTTTCCTTTAAATTCAGTGAATCCGGAAAAGCCGCGAAATCATATTCTTCTTCACCTAACGGAATAAAATCAAGATCAAACGCTTTAGCGGCGGAGGCGATTCCAAGCCCCGCGTCCGCGCTCCCGCTTTGAACTGCGGCGGCAACCGCCATATGAGTGACAGCTTCTCTATCATAGCCGTCAATATCACCGGAATCAAGCCCTTCCTTTTTTAGAAGGTAATCCAAAAAAAGCCTTGTGCCAGCGCCGCGCTGCCGGTTGATAAAACGGCATCCTTTTAAATCTGAGATTCTTTTTATATTTAAAGGGTTGTTCTTCTGAACCATAAGACCTTGAATACGGCCGACACCTTTAATCAGGCATATATCGCTTTTTGGAAATAACCATTTTATCCAGTTGATATTATAGTTTCCGGTTTCTTCATCAAGGAGATGAACAGGCGCGATGTGACATTCACCGCGTCTTAAAGACATGAGCCCCGCCATGCTTCCGACATGAGCGCTTGAGAGACAGGAGCTTCCGGCTGAGAACTGGACGTTAGATGACATCATATCGGAAATAACATCAAGAATTAAATCATGGCTGCCGGCGGCGACTAACGTGTGATCGATCTCCTCAAGAGAACGGTAAAGCGATACCAGTGCGGTTTCTCCGGCTTCAATGCCTTCGCTCTGCTGATCAATCACGCAAAAACCGTCAGCCCTGACAAGAGACATCGCGGCGCCGGCTCCTCTCGCGAGAGGAGAGGCAATGAGCCTGCCGTTCACGCGTCCGGCTTTTATGCGCACATATTCACGGTGTTTCAGCGATGATACAACGCGTTTTAAGATAACCGCCTCTGTTTTTATTACGTTTTTTTCCCTCCTGCCGGTCAGCGCTGACAGCACAGGAGAAATAAATGTTTCGTATGAAAGATACGCCGATACAGGATAACCGGGAGTCCCGATGACAGGTTTATCATTTACCTTAGCGAGTATCACAGGTTTGCCCGGTTTCATCGCGGCGCCGTGAACAATAACCTCCCCAATTTCGCGTAACACATGAACTGTAAAATCTTCAGTGCCTGCGCTTGAGCCTGCGTTAATCAGCACAATATCAAAAGCGTTTGCGGCGTTTAAAATATTTTCTTTTAACAGATTATAATTGTCAGGCACAGGAGCGAAACGGACAGCTTCGCCGCCGTCCTGTTTAATTTGCGCTTCGAACATCCGCGTATTTGACTCGATAACCGCGCCAGCCGGCGGAGGCGTACAGCCTTCACTCAAGCAGGAAGTCTCGATAATTTCTGTGCCTGTCGGAATAACCGCGGCCCTGGGTTTTGTAAAAACCTCAACGCTTTGAATACCGCCTGAAAAAAGAACGCCGATATCAATAGGCCTGATTTTATGCCGGCCGGGAATTATCATCTCCCCTGATGTTATATCTTCGCCGATAGGCCGCACATGCTGCCAAGCGTGAGCGCTTTCCAGAATTTTTACATCATCGCTGTTATCAATCTGAATTAAATCTTCGGCCATGATCACAGCGTCATAAGGATGATAAACCGGATCGCCTGTATCTACCGGGATAAAATCCCGCGCGGCTTTCAGGGTAACAGGGTTAGATTCACGCGCGCCTGTTGTTAAAGACGCTTTTACCGCGATGCCGTCCATCGCGGCGGCGTTATGCAGAGGCGAACTGAGACGCGCGTAAACCGCGCGTGATGTGACACGATCAAGGCTTTCCTCAACAGGTATTGTCTCAAATTTTGGCTTAAGGCATCCGTCAAGGGCGGAAAAATATTTTAAGAGCGCTTCTTCTACAGGGACATTACTCAGATATAGATTGCGTTTGGCCATATCAATTTATTATAACAGATTAACAAAAACCTGTTCATCTTTTTTTAAACCTTCCTTATTAATATCAATTTCTATATAACCGTCCGCGCGCGTTAATACTGATATCATTCCCGCTTTTCCGAAAACAGGTTCCGCGGTATAGATTCCATCTTTCATTTTTAGAGTGACAGGCACGCAGGCTGTTTTTCCGGGCGAGCCGGGTACATTACACGAAATCACCGCGGGAATGGGAGGAGCCGCGCGAATTGAAAAACGCGGTGAATTAAAAAGCAGCGTGAAAACCATCATAGCTGATACCGGATGGCCGGGTAAACCGGCGAACAATGTTTTGCTTTCTTCATCCCAGCCGAGTATTGCCGGCTTTCCGGGTTTTACTGCGAGGCCATGAGTAAAAACGCCGGGTTTCGCTATCCGGCTGATGACGCTGGCAGTAAAATCTTTTTCTCCCTGTGAGCTTCCGCCGGAGATAATCACTACATCGCTTGATGCCGCCGCGAGAGATGCCGCCGCCCGCAGCGGCTCTTCATCATCGGGAATCACCTGTGATGAGATAACCTGAAAGCCGTGCTTTACCGCGAGAGCGTTAATCAATTTGGTGTTAATGTCACGAATCTGTCCCGGCGCCGGATCATCCGGCGGGGAGACAAGTTCATCGCCCGTTGAAATGATACTGAGAGTAAGCGGGGATAAAACATTGATGTTTGTAATTCCCGCCGCGCAGAGAGCGCCGATTTCCTGAGGGCGAAGAAAAGAACCTTTTTTTAAAAGCAGTTCTCCTTTTTGAAAATCTTCACCTGTCATGGTCATTCCCGTTCCTGATGATACCGCTTTGTAAATGGAAATAACTTCGCTCGTACATTGTGCCGGCTTTGAACACTGCTTTAGCTGTGAGTATTGTTCAAGCGGCGCTGCATCTGTGTACTCGATCATTACTACGGCGTCCGCGCCTTCCGGCAGCATTCCGCCTGTCGGCACATATGCGCACTCGCCGCTGATGATCGAAAAACCTGCTTCTTTGCCCATTTGAACTTTTCCCGCGAGATTTAAAAAAACGGGAACAGATTCATCCGCTCCGGCTGTGTCCTTTGCCGCTACAGCGTAACCGTCAACAGTCGAGCGCCGGAAGGATGGAATGTCGCATAACGCATAAATATCTTCAGCGGAAATTTGGTTCAGCGCGTCTTCGCACGAAACTGTTTTTGTTTTACGCTGCCAGTTTTGTATATAACTGCCCATTTTTTCGCGGGCTTGATCGATTGTGTCGACTTTTAAAAGCTTCATATAATAATTTTCAATTCTCCGTTTTAATTTTCAATTATATGATTTAAAATACTTCCTTAAATTTTCATTACCGTTATCAAGAAAAATCTCATTTACGCTGCCTTCTGTTTCAATCTTTCCGTTACACATAAAAAAAATAAAATCGCACATACGCCTGATGTGCGGCATCTGATGACTTATGATGATCCAAATAGATTTTTCTCTCGCCTGATCTTCCTTAATAATTTTTTCAAAATGATCCAGAGAGTCCATGTCCATAGCTGTCATTGCCTCATCCGCGATAATAAGTTTGGGCTTAAAAATAATCGCGCGGAGAAAAGCAAGTTTTTGCTGCTCTCCGCCGGAAAGGCTTTTCGCTCTCTGTTTTTCGCGTCCTGTAAAATTCATACTGTTAAGAAAACGTGATAAAAGCTGTTTATCAGGTTTAATCCCTCGGATTTGCAGAGGATATAAAAGATTGTTTAATACAGAATCATCCATCATATAGGGTCTGCGCGAAAGAAATGTGATATCTTTATCGCATAACCCTCCGGTATCTACATTTCCTTTATCAGGATCAAGAAGCCCCGCGATTATTTTCGCGAGCGTAGATTTTCCCGATCCGTTAGGTCCGATAAGGCCATAAACTCCAGGCGCGGAAACAGATAAGCTGTCAACGCAGAGTGAAAAATCACCTGACTTTTTTGTGATTCCTGTTAGCTGCATTAAAAGTTTTCCTCATTTCTTTCCGTCCTGCGCAGAAGATCGGAGAGAGATTGAAGCGTAAAAGCGATTACAAGGAGCAGGATGCCAAGCGTGATGCCCTGGCTGAAGTCGCCCATGCTGCGGAGCATTGTAATGGCGGTTGTCATTGTTCTTGTTTTTCCCTGAATATTGCCGCCGACAATCATTACCGCCCCAACCTCGCTGATTGCGCGGCTGAAAGCGGTAACCACCGCGAAATAAAACTCGCCCTTCATTTCCCTGATAAAAAGAAGCTGTGTCTGAAAACGGTTCGCTCCCATTGACTTTGCGAACACCCGGATAGCAGGCGCGGAACGCGCGGCGTATGTGTAAACCATGCCTGTAATAATCGGAGTGATAAGCACAACCTGCGCTATAACCATCGCTTCTATAGTAAAAAGAATTCCAAGAGCGCCTAACGGCCCGCGCCGCATCAGTATCAGGTAAACAATAAGCCCTGCGACGACAGGAGGCATACCCATTAAAGTGCGGCATATCCTCACTGCGATTTGCTTGCCCGGAAACCGGCTCTTTTCAAGGAGAAGACCGAGTAATGTTCCCAGTACCGTAGAAATAAAAGTTGAGAAGAAGGACATTCTTAACGTTACGCCGATAATCGATAATGTCTCGGGGCTGAAATTGAGAATGTCCGAATTCAAAATTTGATTACCTTGGATTTACCGCATTAGGTGTAAATAAAGCCTGTCCGTATTCTTCAATTCCGAACTGTCCGATAAGCACCTGAGTGGAAGGACTGATTAGCCAGTCAGCGAAAGCGCGCGCGCCCTCAACATTGACATGAGGATGCCGCGCGGGGTTTACAACTATCACGCCGTAAAAGTTAAGAAGATCATTGGCTCCCTCGCACACCGCGGGAAGATTGATTCTTCCGTCTTTGCTCCATGTAAGCCATGTAGCCCGGTCTGTAAGGGTATAAGCGCGCATTTCACTCGCCATCTGAAGCGTAGCTCCCATCCCCTGACCGACAGATGAATAACCGCTAAAACCGCCGGTCTCAACTCCCGCGGCGCGCCATAATGACAGTTCCATTGTATGTGTTCCAGAGGAGTCGCCGCGCGATACAAACGGCAGATTCCTTGAAGCGATATCCCTTAAAGTCTGAATAACATTGTTGTTATGCGCAATGGCGGCTGTGTTGGGTCCCGCGATAAGATAGTCGTTGTACATTACATCGTAGCGTATCAGCCCAGCGCCGTCCGCGATAAACTGCATTTCCTGCTCTCTCGCGTGAACAAGAAGCGCGTCAGCGTCTCCCCCGCGCCCCATGTTCAAGGCAGCGCCTGTTCCGACAGCGATTACATCAACAGTCCAGCCGGTCTCCCGCGTAAATACCGGCAGGAGGTAATTCAGCAGCCCCGAATCCTGAGTGCTGGTGGTTGTTGATAGTATGATATTTCCTTTTACAGGAACCGAAGCGGCTGATTGAGAACTATCTCGAATTCCGGCCGCGAAGAGACATGACGCCAGAAACAGCATCATTACCGTGAACCCCAGGGTTTTTAAACCGAAGGCTTTTAGACAAAGAGTCTTTTTCATTATTTTCTCCTTCACATAATGGTAAGCACAGGCGTTTCCCCCTGTACTCTTTAATCAGCCAGCCCGTTTAAAAATGATAGAGCAGCGCTGATACGTTTCGTCCGCGTAGCTTATACGTACAAGTTTACTTTTAACTTGTACGCAAGCCTTAGCAAATACGAAATCGGAGTTATCTTATTATGATAGAAATTAATAAGATTGTCAAACCTAATCACTGCCGGATTGATCAAAACCTTTATATAAATATTAACATTACTTTTTGAGGATGTTATGTGCAACAAGATCGCTGATTTTTCCGAAACATCAGCAAAATTTAATGTTTATCCCTGAATAATCGTTTTCAATTTTTAGCGAGTCTAGAATTTGCGATATTTGCCCTCTATGATGCAGATTATGTGTAATAAGCTGCTCCAGCATAAAGTATAGCGGTGTTGAAGGAGGCTTGCCCTTATACCATTCAATTTTTACCTGCGCCTCAAAATCTTTATCCTCAAGCGCGTTTAGAAAATCAATAAAGGCTTTGTCAGCGGTTTTTGAAAAAGATACCGCTTGTACCCATTGCTCTTCTGTCAATCTGCCTTTAAAGTCCTGATACTTCGCTAAAGGCGTTAAAGTTTTAAGCGCCGCGGAGTTGCCGCTAACGGCATCCTTCATCAGGTTAAGAAAGTAAACAGTCGCTCCCGTATTGTGGCAGAATAACCCGGAAAGGCTTTTGTAATAGCTTTTCCTGTCCTTTTCGCGGTCTTCATTTGATAAACCGGTTAAAATTCCGGCAATGGTCTTGTTGGCTTCCTGATTCTGCTTCGCGAATGTTAAAAGAATTTTTTTCATATCATACTCCTGTGATAATTTGATTTCTAATTATAATTTACATTTTATGAATACGCAAATTTATTATTACGCGTCATAGAATATTATCCTCCGCCGCAGATAGGAAGGAAACTGACTTCATCGCCGTCTTTAAGAATCGTTTTAAAATGTTTTAGTATAAGTATACTCTGTCCGTTTACGACAATCAGCATAGACTTCGCCAGTTTTCGCGCATCAGAGCCGTACCGCGTTTTTATATGTCGCAGCACATCCGTAATTTTTACAGCGTCTATCGATTCGCTTTTTATTTTAATTAAATTTGATAAATCCGCCCGGTATTTAACAGTAATTCGCGCGCCTGAAACAGTCTTGTTCATTATACACTCCTTTTATGAATCGCGGATTCCTAATTTCTTTAATGTGCTCTTTTTGGGGATTCCCCGCGCGTCCCATCCGCGGGCCTTGTAATATTTTTGAATCATTTTTTCCAGCGGCACAATATGTTTGGGATTGCTGCTCCCGTCTCTCGCGGGCTGAGGCGTTTTAGTCAGGCGTTCGGGAAGGGAATCGTCCGCGGATGTTAATCCTTCGCGCAGATTAAAAAGACGTTCCAGATTGAAGGCGCGCTCTCCGAGCAAAAGGAAACTGCCTGTGAACATTGGTAAACCTGTCGCTAGGCGCAGGGCTTCGGCATGAGGAAAAAGAAAAAATGAATTGAAGCGCAAAAGAGGCTTAATTCCGAGAAGCAGCCTTACGACGCCTCCGGCGTTAGTCGCTATTTTTCCTGTAACGCGCGTAACGATATGATGCGGCCCAAGCCTGAAAAATACAGCCGGCACAAATGTCTGCGCGCTGAAAAGGCAAAAACCTGCCGTTGAAACAGCTTCCATTCCGTCCTGCATGAACGCGGTAAGTTCCGCCTTTCCGGAATGCTGCGCGTCTGTTGAAAGCACTCCGACAGATTCAAGAAGCGCTAAATATCCGCCGTTAAGATGACATCCGCCTCTGTTGCTTGTCGCGTAACCAAGTCCCATACCGACAGAACGGCGCGGCTCATAAGAAGCCATCTCAAGGCCCTTGGAGTGCATGGCGAATTCACTGCCGCCGTATTTCCCGCTCATCCATTTGCTGCCGTTAGCGAGGTCGGAATATACTCCCTCGCGGTAAGCGATCCTGCGGAGGATTTCTTCAAGGTTATCCGTATTGCCAAACTCGATGCCGAAATCCGCGATGCCTTTTTCTTTCAGTTCCATCGCGAAAGCGATTGTGGATGCCGCGGAAATTGTATCCATACCAAGCGCGTCGCAGATATAATTTAAATCGATGATTTTTCGCAGATTATCCGCGCCGATGTTAGGACCGAAAAACCCAACCGTTTCATACTCAGGGCCTTTGATTTCTTTGCCGGATAGTTCCGCGCCCGCGTTTTTTTTAACGCGCCTTTCACACCTGATGGGACAACTGATACAGCCTGAGTTTCTGATGAGTTCAGTTTCGGCTAACGTTTCGCCGCTGACTTTATCCGCGTGAGGATCGTGCCCGTAAAAGAAATTCCTGCTTGGCAGAGCGCTTGTGGCGTTCGCTTTATTTACAAGCCCCGATGATCCGTACCGCGGCAGCGCCTCTCCTGTCATCGGGTGATTTTTGATGAATTTCACCCACTTCTTTACAAAGCGGCCGAACTGCGGCGGTTTCGCGATCTGCGGCGTTTTTGTGCCATAAGCGTTAAGCGCTTTCAGGTTTTTTGATCCGAATACAGCGCCGCCTCCGCAGCGGCCTGCTACGCGCTCACCGCTCGCGGCGCAGGCGTAACGCACAAGATTTTCTCCGGCAGGCCCGATAACAAGTTTTCCGTGAAAGGCAGGAAGTTTCTCCTGAACTGCTTCTGTATCAAGGCCCCAGAGATCATCCGCCGCGAGTACAGCGATTTCCCCGTCTATAATTTCTATCCGCGACGGTCTGTCAGCGCGGCCTGTAATGATCAACCCGTCATAACCCGCTCGTCTTAACATAAAACCGAATGTTCCGCCGCAATTTGAAGAAGCGATTCCGCCGGTTAAAACATTTTTAAAAGACATGTTGAAGCGGCTGGAAGAAGGAGCGCCTGTTCCGTTAAGAGGACTTGTGTTAATAATAAGAACCGCGGCAGGTTCAAGCGGATCAAGTCCCGGAGGCGTCAGATCGAGTAACAAGCGCGCAGCAAGCGCCTTGCCTCCGATGTAATTTTCAAAGTAATCCCCGCTGACGGGAAAGATTTCTGTTTTTCCCCGCGTGAGATCGATTTTCGCATAACATGGCAGAGGCGGCAGTTTATTTTTCATATCGCGGCCTCTGTATTTGTTTTAAGGATTTCCATAGTAACAGCTCCGGCAGGGCAATGTGACTCACAAATCCCGCAGCCAACGCATTTGCCGGGATATTGGAGAATCGCGGATACATTGATATCCCCGCGAAACCGCGGCAATGAAACGCTTAACGCTCCTGCGGTGCAGTCATGAACGCAGATCGAACACGCGCTGCATAAATCATTTCTTATAACGGGCTTCGGCCACTGTCCCCGTTTTACAGGAACGCAGATTTTTCCCGCGTTATCCGCTACAGCGTTTTTTTGGCAGACCCTGCCGCACACTCCGCATTCAACGCAGCGTTTTTCGTTTATTACATGCCGGCTGTTTTTCTCTCCCGAATCTCCGGCTCTGGTAATAGCGAAGACAGGGCATAATTTCGCGCAGGCAGTGCAGCCGCTGCACGCTTCTGTAATGTTATACGGCATTAATTTTTGATCCTTAAACTTTCAATTATGGAATTAAACCGCTCTTTATTATAAATAACCGGAACAGGATACAGAGGATTACATTCTTTGGAAGCCCATTTTATCATTTGAGGAATATCTTCGACCTTTATAAAATCAAATCCTTTTGGTATTCCCATCCGCTCATTCATAGCGTAAACCGCGTCAATAAAAACGCGCGCGCGCTTCGCTTCTTCCTGCCGCGGTTTAGCGGAGCCTAGTTTAGCGCCGTTATCTGACACCAGCCCTGCCGCTTCCGCGAGACGCGCGAGCTTTTTATGCGCTTTTTCCCCGTAGTCTTCCAGAACCTTAGGAAGGATAACCGCGTTCGCCAAACCGTGCGGAGTATTATAAAGCCCTCCAAGAGTATGAGCGATCGCGTGAATATTGCCGACACACGCGCGCGTAAAAGCGAATCCGGCTTTGTATGAAGCTTTCAGCATTGCCTGCCGCGCTTCGGTGTTTTTTCCGTCTGTGTACGCTTTTTCCAGATTAGCGAAAATCGCGGTTACAGCGTCAAGAGCGAACTGAACGCTCTCCTTAGTATTGTATGTCCAGCCAAGATAGGCTTCGACCGCGTGGGTCAAAGCGTCCATGCCTGTCGTTGATGTAATAGAAGGCGGCAGGCCGCAGGTCAAATCAGGATCAAGTATCGCGTAACGCGGCACTAAGCATAAATCCATGATTGCGTATTTATGATGAGTAACGGTATCCGTGATTAATGCGGCGACAGTTGTTTCGCTGCCTGTTCCCGCGGTCGTAGGAACCGCGATAAAAGGA
>JGI24695J34938_10003366_pt1 | contig 11242 bp, 8 predicted proteins | sample TergutCo191P3_FD_34938 | JGI IMG/M metagenome (IMG submission 34938) | reverse complement strand
GTCATGTCGATAGCGGCAGGCTCAATGACAGTTTCTCACGCAAACGATTCATATTATTGGGTTGTGACTAATTTCGGCGGAATGACGCCTCAGCAGGGATATAAAACGCAGACGCTCGGCACTCTTGTGGAAGGCTTGTGCGGTATNNCCGGTGTATTTATACTTAAAATAATTTTCCTTGGCTGGTAAAGTNTGTAATAAGGAGGTGTGTTTTGGAAAACTTGCACTGCGACGCAAATNCAATTATCGACAGGGTTATTCGGGCTAACATGCCGGGGCAGGCTGTGCGCAACGCTTTAAAAAACCACACCTTTTTATCGGGGAATTCATCTATTCCGCGCAATTCTGCAAAAACAAACGGAAATATTTATCTTGCCGCAATAGGCAAAGCAGCCTGGACAATGGCTCAGTCTGCGCACAGGGAACTTGGCAGCAGAATAAAACAAGGTATCGTTATTACCAAATACGGACATTCGTTAGGCGACATTCCAGGCATGGAAATTATCGAGGCAGGTCATCCATTATCTGACGAAAATACAATCATCGGCACAAGAAAAATTGTTGAAATGGCAAATAATCTGGCAGCCGATGACGAGCTTTTATTTCTTATTTCCGGCGGCGGCTCCGCGTTATTCGAAGATCCATTGCCGGGTCTAACTCTTGCCGATATTGTAGAAATTAACTCACAATTACTTGCATGCGGCGCAGATATTGTTGAAATCAACATGATTCGAAAACGTTTATCAAGCGTAAAAGCCGGAAGATTCGCGCAAATTTGCGCGCCTGCAAAAGTTTTTACCGTGGTGTTATCTGATGTTCTTGGAGACAGGCTCGACAGTATCGCATCCGGTCCTGCCGCGCCTGATATGTCCACAATAGAAGATGTTACGGCGGTTGCAGAAAAATATAAACTTAAATTGAGCGATACCGTTAAAAAATATTTAACTAAAGAAACACCAAAGTCCCTTGATAATGTTGAAACGGTTATCACAGGAAGTGTGCGCACTTTATGCTGCAGCGCCGCAGAAATTGCCGCAGATTTGGGTTACACTCCTCATGTGCTTTGCACAGAAATGAACTGCGAAGCACGCGAAGCCGGACGGATGCTTTCCTCGATAGCAAAAGAAATTGATTCGCACAAAGAAGCGGCTGAAACAAAAAAGACGCACAAACGAAGAGGCAAAGAATTTAAAATTGAAACCTGCGAATTTAAAAGACCCTGCGCCGTCATTCTTGGCGGCGAAACTGTCGTAAACTTAAAAGGAAACGGCAAAGGCGGACGCAATCAGGAACTTGCTCTCGCCGCCGCCGAAGGCATCGCAGGAATCGATAACCTCGTGATTTTCTCAATCGGCTCTGACGGCACTGACGGTCCAACAGACGCAGCGGGCGGCATCGTCGACGGCACAACTGCAAAACGATTAAAAGAAAAGGGTATAAAAATCGCAAACGTATTGGACAACAACGATTCGTATAACGCGCTTTCCGCCGTCGACGGCTTAATCAAAACGGGACCGACCGGAACCAATGTTAATGATATTGCGGTTGTGCTGGCTGGGTGAGAGGGAAATTACAAATTCATTAGTATAGCAAAACCCTAACTCTCCCCCACTGCCTTTGTAAAAATATTCTCTTTTGTAACAAATCTGTCAAATAGAAAAAATGCAAGATTAACAATGATTAACGCGATAAAACCGGCAGCGCCTGTCAATCCATTTGTAAGGTCATTGCCGCCAACAAGGTACAATACGCTGATTCCAGCAATGGCATTTACTGAACCGTGATAAATCGCGGCTGTAATAACAGATTTTGATTTAATTACAATGTAAGCCATCATGGGGGAAAGCAGGATGCAGAGTATCACCATCATTCCAACGCCATGTACGGGATGTTGAGGATAATTGTGTCCTATCAATNTAAGCGGAAAATGCCATATACCCCATACAACTCCTGTAATTAAACTAACAAATAAAAAATTCTTTTCTTTTAACGCTTTTAATAAATATCCGCGCCAGCCAAGTTCTTCTCCGAAGGCAAAAACCGCGTTTACTGTGTAAGCTGCGGCTATTGCCTGTAAAACACTNATTAAAAGAAAAATAGCGGGCGGAAATTTTGTCAGCTGCTCCGCNGCTTTTTCTTTTTGATCTTCCGGTATCAATTGTAATACTCCTTCAAAACCGGATGAAAANGAAACATTTGGAAAAANTAAACTTATTCCTAACGCCATAAAAGCTGCGATGATAGGCACAAATCCCGCTATAATAAACCAGCGGTTAAAACTAAAAGAAATATTTAAATTGCGAAATGGTTTTTCTTTATGTATCAATTGNAGAATCACCGCGCAGGCNGCAGGCAGCAGCATATAAAACATGCCGAAAATAGTATATTGAACTGTACCAGGACCCGGCAAACCTAAATAAATTGCAGCCCCTGCAATTGCCCAGCTTGCCAAACAAGTAAAAATTATAAATTGTATAGGCTTTTTCATTCTTATCCTCTTACTATAAATTTTAAAATAATCCTGTTATTAATCCCGGTATGGCGATAAAGTTGCCAATCATCGCGCCGATGCTGGACAGGAAAAAAACCAAAAGCGCTTTTGTTATCCTGTTTTTGTAAAAACCTTTTACGTTTGTTGCATCGTCTGTAATATTCTGCGCATCAGAAACACGCGGTTTACAGAACACAATTTGAACAATACCGGAAAATAATCCAACTCCGATAAAAGGATTGAGCGTCGCTATCGGCGCGCCTAAAAATGAAACNAGAATTGCCAANGGATGAGCAAGAGCGATTAGAGAACCAAGAGCCGCAAGANAGCCGTTCCACAGTATCCACCTTATCACCATTTCAAGACCAATATCCGCTCCCTTGTCCACAAAGCCAAACGCTAAAAGAGCAACTATCGCAACAGGAATTATAAAACCTGCCGCTTTNGATAAAAAGCTCGGCGGCGGAATCACATCAAGNTCTTTTACGTCTGCGGTTACTTCGCCGCGGTTTAATTTTTCCATATGGGCAATCATTCCCTGCATGTGCCCGGCTCCCACTACTGCGGCGATTTTTTTCGGAGCATTTTCCGCAGGCGGAGTCGATGTCCAGATTTTCGAGGCAAGGTATCGATCCCTTTCGTCTATTAAAACAGTTTTAACGGCGGGAAGATAATTTGCAAGTTCGCTCATCATGCCGTCAAGCTCGTTTTTATCTTTCATATTTTCTATTTCTTTTTCATCCAATTTTTCATTTGAAAAAGCGCTTGCAAGCAGCGCGGATAAAAGTTTGCATTTGCTCCACAAGCCGCATTTTGCCCAGGCGCGGCGAAGGGTTGTGTGCACTTCCCTGTCGCAAAAACTGAACGGCGCACCGATTTTGTCTGCGGCTTCTATCGCCGTTTTCATTTCTTCGCCGGGTTTTACTCCAAGGTCGTTGCCAAGACGTTTTTGAAAACTTGCAAGCACAAGGTTTGCGATTAACAAAAATCCCTTGCCTTCCTTAAACACTTTTGCCAAATCAAGTTTTTCCCAGGTGTCATTTTGAGTTATAGAATTATACCTGCCCTGATCCAGCTCGACGCAAACCATGTCAGGTTTTTCTTCGCTGATTATACCGCGCACTTCTTCTATACTTTCACGCGAAACATGAGCTGTTCCGATCAGTTTAAACTCTCTATTGCCCAGAGTAATTGTTGTTGTATTGCCGCTCATTATTTATCCTTTATATTCATACCGCGTTCTGTTAACATTATTTCATTCAGCCGCCATTCCAGAGAACCTACAGCATTAAGATCCTTTGCCATTAAAAAATATTTATCTGCAATTGCCTTATTTCCCCTTATATCATGGTATGAAGCGAGGAAATACAGCATCTTTGTTTTTTCGTATATATTTTTTTCTGCTTCAACTTTTATACCGACATCTGCGTCGCCTCTTAAGTCATGAAACAAACTAAGCATTGCGCGATCCAGGGAATCTCTGGGAGCTGTCTTTATAACCTGCGCAAGAAATTGCTTTGGATCTGACTGCTTGCCTGCGCGCATCCAGTTTACTGCCGCCAAAAGAGCATAATTAAATTCTTTAGGCGCTTGTTTGTAAGCATCCAAAAAAGCGTCGCGTGCAAGCGCCCATTGTTTATTTCTCATTCTGATAATTCCAAGCGCTTCAAAGCCAAAATAATAATCCGGTTTAAGTTTTGTTAAAGAAATATAATCTTTTTCCGCGCCTGCGTAATCACCCAATTCATCTTTGATAGCCGCGCTGTACACATAAGCAATAAAAGAATTGGGCGAAATTCTAATGGCGCGGTTAAGATACTCNAGCGCTTCTTTTTTCTGATTCGTTTCCATAAGAAGACTGCCGTAATCAACAAGAACCCAGTAATTATCCGGTTCAAGTTTTATCGCGGCGGCAAAATCTTCCAAAGCATCCGCATTAAAGCCTGCGCTTTTGTAAATTCTTGCTCTTTCCTGGAGCGGTCTTGCCCATGCAGGATACAAACGCACAGCGCGGTTTAAAAGTCCTTCCGCTTTTTTAAACTCTTTGCTGTAACGATGAACAGACGCGCGTCCTACAAGAGCCTCGCCGTTTTCCGGNTCTGCGGCAAGCGCTCTGTCAAAATAATTACCGGCAGCGCGCAAATTTGAATTCTTTAAATTGATGTTTGCCAAATCAATTAACGCTCTTGCGTGTTTGGTATCTATTGCAATTACCCTGTCAAGAAATTGTCTTCTTTCGCGTTCTTTATTCTCAAGCATTGCAGCATCGGCAAGGATCATCAGCGCAGCGATATTATTTCTATTCGAGGCAATAATCTCATTTGCAATCTTTTTGGCATCTGCAGGTTTACCGGCAGAATTATAAATTCCTGCGCGTAAAATCTTGATATCGGTATTTTGAGCATATTCAGGCGGCAGGGTATCAAACAATTCGATTGCCTGGGCATATTCACGTTTCGACAGCTTTTCCGCTGCCAGGGTTAAAATATCCTCCGGGGTGTTTTCCTGACCAAAAATAAGGAGAGACAGTCCAAAAAAGAAAAACAGCAGTAAACTGCTTCCAATTAACTTAATTTTCATGTTAATATATACTATATAATAATCGATAAATCGACAAGTAACATTAGGTATATATTAAGGGGTCAAGACTTCAATGAGAAAGCAGCTTGCAACTAAAATAATCGGACTTGCTGTCCTTTATTGCGCAGTTTTTTCCGTTTTGGTTTTTTTACAATTCTCAAATCAGGGAAATTTCTCGTTTTCTGCAGGAGGAATGACAGTAAGAGGGCATTACGCGCATGAATCGGGCGAATCAAGCGAAGAATCAAACNCTTCTGACGATGAAACCCGCGGTATTTCAGGCGGAATAAAGATTTTTTACGGNGGATTGGAGTTCGCGCTCAAGCAGGAACGCGGAAAGGGTTTAATGCTGACAGATACAANCGGCNCCGCAACAGCCGTAAATCCTGAGGCAATGCTCATTAATAACAACATTGCCCGTTTTATCTTACCCGGCGGAACAACAGTAACATTTACATCTTCCGATTCAGTTCGAGGCCCTGAATTGCAGATAAGCGCTGAGTTTACGAGGAATATTTCTGAGGTTTCCATACCTCTCACTCCGAGACGATCATCTTTAATTCAGGATTCAGGTCAGCTTGGCATAATGTATTCAGGTTCGCGCTATGTTTTCAGCAGTCTTGGGCAGGAACTGGAAAAGGGAAGCATGATACTTTCCAGAGACAACGCCTTTATTTCGTATCGTTCCAGAGGAAAGCAGCGGGCTTTTGACCCGGAAGATTATATTATCACCCAGGTGCAAAATTATTCAAACGTAATAAGGCAATGGCAGGATTCAAATTATATTCAATGGAATCAGAATGCTTCCAGTTTGCAAAGCGAAGATGATATTATCGCTTATCTTTCCCAAACTCTTCAGCGCGGCAGTTTTTCAACAGCAGTAACCTCAATATCGGGAAATTTTTTAAGCAGTCCAAGGCACAGTTATAGATCTTCAGCTTACGTCGGCGGCATGACAAATGCCTACGGTACATTTGTGTCGGCAGAAAACGAAAAAATGAATAATTTAACAAGATTATTAAGAATAAAATCTCTTGATATTTTAAAAGAAGAACACCTTCTTGATTATCTTTTTACGCGAAGCAGTCTTGCGCTTGTAAACGATGTAATTGAGCTTTTAAACAACGCAAATCCTTCCGCTCTTATTTCCGAACATTGTCCGGGACTTTTGGAAATATATCATGACATGAGACGCTGGCGCCCCGGAACAAATAATCCTGCAGAACATTTAATAGAACAAGTGCTTGTGCTTATATCAGAAAACATGAATCGCGATACAGAAAACGACGCTGTATACGCATCAAGCTCGGAAAGCAATAATTTTGAATTCAGTTTAAGACTTGGAAAAGCTCTGATTTTCTGGGCAGACTCGAATCAAAATAAAGAATGGTCTGCAATCGGAAGATCTCTTGTAATTTCCGCAATTACAAGCGGCAACGCAGGACGGCTTTACAATATTCTCAACCCCGGCGATTATTTTCCGAGAGCGACATGGCTTACAGACTCCGGGCACTGGGCATGGACTGTTTCACCGAATATCAGAGCGTCTGATGCAGGCGGCGGCAACATAAACTTTTCATTCGCATTTCCTACAGGTTCTTCGCATAATGTAATAATCCGCGGAGTGCGTCCTTTCCTAAGAATTCAAATTCACGGTATGGACTGGAGATCGGATCCTCAATTTGAAAATTACGATTCATCGGGCTGGCTGTATTATCCTGAAAATCAGGTTTTAATAATAAAACTGCGGCATCGATCCTCTGTCGAAAGCATCAGATTAATTTATCAGGAATATGCTCCTCCTCCGGTTCAGGCTGAAGATACTGATACCTCTGGGGTCTCTGTTGAGTAGACAGGGGTTCTTCCTTTTAGCAATTATTTTTGCAATTTTATTAATCGCCGCTTTTTGCTTTGTTGCTTTTACATGCTCTGACAAAGAAAAACCAGCCGTGCAAACCGAAGAAGAAGCAGAGGAAGCGGCGCAAGAGGAAGAAGAGGAAACGCCGGAAGAGCAGATAACAGAAAAAGGCATCTATGAATCGCGGCAGGTTTCACGCCCTTCATCAATGTCCGGTTTAAACAGAATACGCGGAAGAGTAAACACATCAGAAATAAACCCGATTAATTATGATAATCCCGATATTGAAGTATTAAAAAAAATGGAAGTAGACCAATATATAATTTCTTATTTTTCAGGCGAGCAATTCTACAAAAAAGAAGATTACGACAGAGCTCTTATTGAATACAACGCATCAATTAATAATTACAGTGAATTTCTGGAAGCTTATGTTTCACGCGGCAACACATGGATGAAAAAAAATAATTTCAGCCGCGCCATCGACGATTATTCGCGTGCAATAAGATTAGACAGTTCAAGGGCAGAAGTGTTTAATTACCGGGGTTTTGCAAGATTGGGACGCGGAGAAATATCATCAGCTGTCGAGGATTTTACGCGCGCGATTTCGCTTAACAAATATTACGTTGACGCATTTATTAATCGCTCGCACGCGTATTACCAAAGCGGCAATTATGACAAGGCAATCGAAGACTGCGATCAAATAATCAGGATGGAACCTGCAAACGCAATGATTTGGAACAGAAGAGGCAGCGCGTGGTACAGAAAAGAAGATGACGACAAGGCGATTAGGGATTTTTCTGAAGCGATAAGAATTAAAAAAGATTATATAATTGCCTGGCGCAACCGCGGCAACGCATGGCTCAGCAAGGGCGACGCCGAAAAAGCGGACGCTGACTTTGCGGAAGCCGCACGTCTGGAACGAAAATAACCAATTTATTCAATAATTGTGTCGTAACCGTCTTTGTACAAACCGTCAACTTCAGCACGTATCTGTTCCTTTACGCGCGGCGGTATGGAAGGCAGGTTTGAAAAGTAACGCAGAACTCGTATTCCATCGGGCGCTAAAGGCGGTCCTGAAAAACGGCAAAGCTGCGCGATTGAAGAAGATGCAGCTAACACAAGCTGAGGATCAACATTGGGATTATTCGGCGTAAGTAAAAAGTTATATGAATAAAAAGACCTTCCTGTAGGGTCAACGCCGATTTTACCGATTGCTTCGGCGCATGCGCTTCTGACAGCAGGTTCACGGTCTTTATCAAAAATATTCCAAAGGAAGGGAATTGTTTCTCTCGAGCCGACAAGCCCAAGGAGGTTTATCAGCCTGACGCGCTGCGGAGGTTTTACCAAAGGACGCACTGCAGAAGTCTGCGGATTGCCGATAAAGAAGCCGACCATTTCCATAATGTATGCAACGTAAACCGGCTCATTCTCGCCTATCTGCCCCGAACGAATCGCGGCTGCAATTTCGTCATATACCAAATCCTGTTCCGGATCCTGATATCTATTATTCTGACCTGTCCACGGCGAAGGAGGAGGATTACCCATTCCATAATCGCCTTCAGGTTCAGGACCGTAATATTTAATAATATTAATCGTGCGCGGTTTCATTTCTATTTTATAAACACGAAGCTCATTATCCGTTCCGCATGCATAAAGAAGACCTTCGTCGCTTATTGCCGGAACGCCCGAACAAACATTCTGCAGTCTGTGAACAAAGCGTCTTCTTCCTTCAGGTGCAAAAGCGCTTACGCCGCGGATAGATATTACATAGATGCCTCTTTCGTCCCACATCATGCCTGCCTGTTCAATCGAAATATTACCTGAACCTTTTTCGGTCGTGTGTTCGTGGCTGTTCTTTGTCCAAAGAACGCTTCCGCCTGCGTTATAACAATATACTCTCCCGTCTCTAAGCGTTACGGCAAACTTGTCGCCGCGGCTTGTTGANGCAACAGGCGAAGCAGGCAAAGAGCCGAAACCTGATTTAGAAAGCTGATTACCTTGCGCCGCNTTTGCGTTATAAGTAATTTTTTCCATTTCGCCTGACTGATAAAATAGCACATAACTCTGCCTNTGTCCTTCGTCCAGGGAAACAATCATTACAGGAAGCCTGTTAAGCCTGATCCGCTCAACCCTGCTGAATTGATGCACCTTAACAAAATCATTGTTTTGCAAAACTGTTGCGGCGCTTCCGGTCGTGTCCAATATGGGAGAAAAAGCAATAGGGCTTCCAAGATCGATAGTCCAGAGTGAATTGCCCGAAGCCGTGCGGCATGTCATTTTTGAATCAAGAGAAATAAAAACCCTGCCGTCCCATCCGACAACAGGCGAATATGTAATTGGTTTATCCAGTTTAAGCCGCCAAAGCTCGCGCCCTACGCGGTTAATCGCCATTAAAACGCCTTCTGTATTGCAGACATAAGTTGCCGCCTCGTAAGAACGCGCGATATAGGGAACCGCTGTTCCCCTGGCGTCAAAATTCCAAAGGGGCGTACTGCTCATAAAGAAGGAACGAATTTTTCCGTTCTGACCGACAAGAACAGCGGAGCTTGCCTGAAGGTGAGGCGAACCTTTAATCGTATCGCCGATGGACGCATTCCACATGGGAGCGGCGCCAACTTCGGTTTTAGAAACGTCAACTTTCTGCTGCTGTGCCGCTAAACCGGCGGCTGCAAAAAGAAAAAATATCAAAATTAAAAAATATATTGTTTTATTTCTTTTCATGTTTTCCTCTTATCCTATCTGATTTTCACAAATTGCGAAAAACCCAAAACTTCCGAATGATAAACAGAAGGTCCGTCAAAATTTCTTCCGCAGGGCATCATGTTGCTGACAATTACAAATGATGTTTTATCGGCATTGAACTCTAAATTCAAATTGCTCAAGTTGACTGATGTCTGGGCAGGCAAAGTTTCTTCCAGCACTAAATTGATGCTTACTACTGCGTCTATACGCGCNTGTCTGCCGCCTGCAGTAATAACCCTGTTTGCGTAACCTCTGTAGGAATAAGTGCCTGTTCCATAACCTTCGTACCTAAGCGCATTTTGCTGTTTATGTTCCCAGGTGTCGTATCTTTCTACAACAGCCGTTCTTCTGTCTGATTTAAATTCGATAATACAAACAACGGGACCATCGGGCATATTGAGAGTGGACTGCCATGTTCCCAGTAAGTAATTCGGAAGCGGAACTCTTTCGACCGCTTTTGCACAAAATGAAGGAATGGAAATATTATTTACATTGGATGCCTTTTCGCTGTATTCATTNAACACACGTCCTGAGGCATCTGAAGTTGTCGCAGTTAAGGTAAATTCATTTCCAAGTCTTGAAAGCTTACCCTTGATTACGAACTCTGCTCCTGCAGTACCTTGAATAATNTTGAGCGTTCCCCATGATGAAAACTCAGAAACAGCNTTATTGGTCAGGCTGGCGGCATCTGAAGGAGAAGCCCCGCTGCTGCCNGATTCGAAGGTAACTATGCCGACAGAGGGCATTCTTTGGGCATAAACAAGGTTTATGGTAATAAAAATTAGTAAGAATATTACTAATATTCTTTTGTTTAGATGATACATATACGAATTATAACAATAAAAACGGCAAAAAGCAACATTTCTCAGGAAGGATACTGCCGTAATACTTTCACCGGGTTAAGACAGCGCCCTGCATTCCAGATAGAAGCGTTTTTCAACGGAATGCCCCATGGAAAAGCTTTTTCTGGGTAAAGGACCAATGCGCCCTACCGTTTCAAAAAGCCCGGATTTTTGGACAGGCGGCAGTAAAATACCTGCTGTCCTGTCTTTCGCAGCCAAGCGGAGAACCTCTTCCTCACCGTGTATATAATCGATTAACTGGGGCTTGTTTCCGGCATACTCGTCCAAAAGCGGCTGCAAACACGCTGTCGCTATCCCTGGGGCGGAAGTTTCTATCAGCGCAAACCTGCCTTCACAGATAATGCCAAAGCAATTAGAAGCACAAGATTTTGCACTTGCTGCGGAAAGTTCCTCTGCGCTGTTTACAGAGCGGCAGGAAAAATCCGGCAGCCTGGAAAGTATATTGATAATCTTGTCATAACCAATATCAAACACAACACGGTGTATCGGCTCAAATTCTATCGCCTGGTCATAGATATTTTCGATTTCGACAAGCGCGAAACGGCAAGGATGATTTGGCGGCTCTTTTCCGGGATTTGCCGCCTTGTATTCTTCCCATATACCCTTCGCAGCCGCAAGCGAATGATTGCCGTCTCCGACTGCAAACAGGAAGGGATTTCCCCCTTCGTAACGGGTAATGGAACGTTTAAACAGCTCATCAAGTTTTTC